>ENA-OWNS01000964-OWNS01000964.1-marine-metagenome-genome-assembly--contig:-NODE-964-length-12309-cov-3.436642_pt1 | contig 12309 bp, 10 predicted proteins | sample MGYA00238137_ERZ651772 | MGnify/ENA primary metagenome ERZ651772 (study PRJEB26903, sample SAMN06264699) | marine metagenome | isolation source: Columbia River Estuary | place: USA:Columbia River Estuary... | reverse complement strand
GGCGCCGAGACCGCGCTGTCGCGTGCGCTGGCGGGGCTGGAACGGGCGCGCGACAAGGCGCCCGGCCTGCTCGACCCCGTCATCGAGGCGCTGGCGCGCGGCCAGGCCGAGGTCGAGGGCGTCTCGGGCACGTGGCGCGACCTGACCGACAACGTGAATCTCATGGCGTCGAACCTGACCAATCAGGTGCGAAACATCGCCGAGGTGACCACGGCGGCATAACAGCTGCCCCAAAGACGGTCGCGCAATAGCTCTGCCGCTTGAATGGGGCTGGCATTGACGGATATATCTATATTGCCGCCGCCATCCTCAAGTTTAAGCCAACAGGCCATCGGCATATCGCCCTGCTTCAATTCGCGATGTAAACGGTCCCACAGGGCCAGCAGACTCTCGGCGCGCGACTGCCAACTTCCCGCCTGTTGATAAAATAACTCGAGGTCTGGCATTGCTACAGGATACTGCTTATCACCCATCGCGCTGTTTAAAGTGTCGACCAGCACTTCAAGGCGACCGAGCCAGCCGCTGGTCAACAGCGTAATTTGTCCAGCAATATCACGAATAGCGGCGCCAACATCACCATGGGCAAATCGATAGCGACCCTCGGCGGGTTGCTCTGCAGATTCAAGACTCTGTTGCAGCAGCGGGTAGGCAAAATTGAGCAGTTCGCTGATTTTTCCAGCGTCGCGTTCGATGCGCGGCAGCTGTTCAGCCAGCGCCAGATCTTTGGCAAATAGAGGTGCCTGTCCTTTGCACTGCTTCTGCAGGCGTTCGAGAAAACTGATACTGCTGTTCACTCTGCACTCGGCACCAAAGTGCCGCACGGCGGTATCGCCGAGGCGATGTCCTTCGTCAAAAATATAGATACAGTCTTCAGGTGGCGGCAAAATGGCACCCCCACCCAACGCCAAATCAGCCATAACTAAATCGTGGTTGGCAATAATGCACTCGCTCTCTTCAAGTTCGTTGCGGGCATTGAAGAACGCACATTGATTGACAAAGCGACAGCGCCGGCCGGCACATTGGCGGCGATCAATCGTCAGCGAGCGCCATTCGAGATCCTGAATGCGGGTCCCCCATGAATCTCGGTCACCGTCCCAGCTGCCGTCGGCAAGTGCCTCCGACATTTCGCGAAACAGACTTTCGGTCTGCTGATTGGGGTTGAAGGTGACTTCGTCGTCAAACAGAAAAAGACCTGCGTCTTTGGCTTTGATGCCGTCCAAGCACTGCTCAAGCTTGAGGTTGCAGGCATAGCGTCCGCGGCCTTTGACCAGCGCGCAACGGTAATCCCAACCGCAGGCGGCAAGCAGTTCTGGCAGGTCTTTGTGAATAAGCTGCTCTTGCAGCGCGATGGTGCCGGTGGCAACGACCACCGTTTTTTTCAGGGCTCTGGCAAGTGGCAACGCTGCAATCAAATAACCCACCGTTTTTCCTGTACCGGTGCCAGCCTCAACCACAGCGATGCGCTTGTCGGGATCCTCGTGGGTCACGGCGTTTGCCACCGCAGCAATCATCTGCTTTTGCCCCAAGCGTGGACTGAGTTCGCGGCTGGCCAAAAATGTTCGGTAGCCCTGCTGAATAATCTCTCTAACGTCTGGGTCTAACAATAAGTTAACTTCCCTGCTGTGCTTGCAAATAATTTAAAACCGGAGCGGCATACGCCTCAGTAATCGTGGTTTTCAGTTCGTCTGGGGCATTGCTTAAACGCGCGTTAAACTGCGCTTCCGCCAGCGCCCAATCTTGGTTTGGCCAGAGCGTTTGCGTTGACACAAACGCGTCACTGTAGCCCAACAACTGACAGGCGATAATATTGCTTGGAAACAGTTTGTAGTGAGTGTAGACCTGATGATCAACCGCGTCTGCCAAACTGTCTGCTGAATCGTAGCGGTCGCCCACTGGCTCACCAAAGGCCACATGAATCCGTCCTTTGTAACCGATAAAACCCTGTTTAATCGTGTCGAGATCTTCAAATTCCTGTTTGACGTAAGTCAGTCCTTGACGCTTGGTGTAAATTTCGCGGGCTTTTTGAATGTCGCAAGGGTCGTACTCATAAGAGATGGCCACTGGAACAACGTCGAGCTCGGCAATCGCTTGGGCAAAACTCTGCTCTTCACTGCGAGAGAGTGCCAACATTTTTAATAGCGCTGTCTCAGTGCGGTCGCAGCCGTCTTTTGCCCTGCCTTCACGCTGGGCAATCCAAATAGAGGTGGACTCTTGTGTGATTGAATGACGGATGTAGCGTGACAGGGTTTTTAACGCATCAAGCTTATCGCGACGGCTGCTGATCGACCGCTTGACGATAAAGCTGCGGTTGATACGCATTAAATCAGAGGCAAATGGCTTGCGCAGTAAGTTGTCGCCAATGGCTATGCGCACTGCACCCATGCCTGCATCGAGCAGCGCCAAGTTGACCATCGCAGGGTCAAGGGCGATATCGCGATGATTACTCAAAAACAGATACTGTCTGTTGGCGTCGAGTTTGTCCACGCCGCTCACGGTGTACCCGTCTGTGGTATCGGCAATTAACGACTTTAACGAAACGGTAATATGGCTTTGTAAGTCACTGACCGTTTTGATGTGCGCGGTGCCTTTGCGCAGCGCTCGGCGCAAAAACGGGCGCAGCAACCAGGGACACAGCTTCACCAAGACCGGCGCTCGGTGGCCAATCAACAAATCGAGGAACTCGTTGTCCGCAATTAACCGAGCGAGTACCGTCGGCACTTCGGCGTCATGGTAGGGGCGGATATCATCAAATTCAGTCATTACAACCTCAAAAAACGGCTTGGTCACGCGCTATTCGAAACAACCGTAAAGCCTGTAGATACAGGAAACTCGCCGCGAGAAACACTGCGACCGTCTATTTATTATTTTAATTTTGGCGCGAATTATACCAACGCACGTCGTGGGAATACTGATCAACCTTGCCAACCACATCTAAAACCAACGCAAACAAGGCCATGCGAATCAACAGTCCGTTGTCTGTTTGACGGAAAATGGCGAGATTGGGATTACTGTCGAGATCGCTGTCGAGTTCATTGGCATCGCTGCGCGAATCCCTCGGCAGCGGGTGCATAATAACCGTGTTGGGTTCGCAATACTGAGTGTAGATGGCCTGATTCAACCGAAATTTCCCACGGTAGAGGTCCGCTTCTTCTTTCGTTGTGAAGCGCTCTTCCTGAATACGGGTTGAGTAGACAATATCGACATTGGCAATGCTGCTGTTCAACTCCTCAGAGACCGTGACAGCGAGTCCTGCTGCGCGCATCTGCTCAACAATATCCTCAGGCAAGGCCAATTCACGGGGTGATATCAAAATCACCTGAATGTTGCTGTACAGGCAGAGTAATTTACTTAGCGAGTGCACTGTGCGGCCATGGCGCAGATCACCAATCATGGCAATGCGCAGCCCATCAATGCCGCGGCCTTTGCCTTTCAGCTCTCTGGCGATAGTATAGAGATCGAGCAGCGCCTGTGTCGGATGCTCATTGGCGCCGTCGCCACCGTTCATCACTGGCACGCGGCTGGCTGAGGCAAAGTCTGCCACTGAGCCTGCTTGCGGATGACGCATACAGATAACATCGCTAAAACCAGATAATACCCGAGCGGTATCTTGCAGCGACTCGCCCTTTACCAGTGCAGAACTCTCAAAACCTGCAGTCTCGCGCACTTCGCCGCCCAAGAGGTTAAACGCAGAGCCGAAACTCACTCTGGTGCGAGTGCTGGGTTCAAAAAACATATTGCCGAGAATGGCGCCTTCGAGCACGCGAGTCACCCGTTTGCGCAAGGCGTAGGGCTCCATTTGATTGGCTACGGTGAAGAGATACTCAACATCGCTGCGTTGAAATTGGCTGATGGATAAAATATGCGCGCCAGTAAAGTTCACGCGGTACCTCGAGGGCAGTTGAGTTGGCGGATTCTAGCCTGTTTGACTGTTGTTCTCAATTGGCGAATGGTCGAGTGAAAACTGTTCGGCAACCTGAGCACTCCACTGCTGGAGCGCCAGCAATACCTCGCGCTTCTTTTCCGACAAGCTCTCATCGGCTAACAACCCCTGTAACTCGCGGGTGTTTCTCTCTAGGGTGAGATACCCAGACGCCTCGTTGGTCAGGCGCCAGCGACAGGCCTCGCGCCAGGTTTGCTGTTCTTCGGCAGTTAGCGATGCGGGAAAATAGCGGGCGCGATAGCTAAACAGCAACCGATTGTAGCGTTCGTCAGCAAAATAGAAGCGCCGCGCGGCAAAATCGTCCGCTCTGGCATTGCGCACCTCTTCCAGAAGGCTGCGGTCGGTATCCGGCAAAAAGCCCGCATAGAGCTGCTGTTCCGCCTCAGGTCTCGGTGGGTAGGTTGTTTCGGCAAAGACGCTCTGCATTTTACTGCTTAAATCGACTGCCTGAAGTTGCTGCCAGTGCCTGTCACAGCGCTCAAGGTCAATATTTAAGCGCTTCGCAGCCGCTGCATCGACTAGCTTGTGTGTGGTGACCACGGGTGCTTTATTGATATGTACCACTTTCAATGGAATCCTCTCCACCGACTCAGGCAGTTGGTCTGCCGCCGTGAATACTCTGTGTTGAATCTCCTGCCAATCAAGCTCGATGAGTGCGCGCGGGTCTGTGGATAAATCAACGCAGATAATGCCATTGTTATTCGTCGGGTGTTTGGCCAGCGGCATCATCAGGGCACCGTAGAGATTGGCCTTGTTTAACATGCCTGAGATATGAAAAAAGGGCTTGCGCTCTCTCACGTTAAGCATGGCTGCAATGGCCTGTTTGCCGCGGTTCTGCAGCACATAATCAAATAGCCGCGGCTGTTTCTCTTTGACTAACTTGGCCATGGCAATGGTCGCGACCACATCAGACAGTGCGTCGTGAGCAGCCTCATGTAGCAGGCCATTCGCTGCAGTTAAATCTTCCAGTTTAAAACTTGGCCGGCCGGGTTCATGGTCGGGCCATTCAATACCCTCGGGGCGCAGCGCTCTGGTGAGGCGCAACATATCAATAATATCCCAGCGCGAGTTTCCGTTTTTCCATTCGCGCTGATACGGATCGTAAAAATTGCGGTACAGGCCGTAGCGTGTCACTTCGTCATCGAAGCGAATACTGTTGTAGCCCACACCACAGGTGCCGGGCTGGGATAGCTGCTCGTGAATTGCGCGCATAAACTCCGGCTCTGGCAGTCCTTTGCGCTGCGCTAGCTGTGGGGTGATTCCGGTGATTAGGCAAGCCTGTGGCGCAGGTAAAATATCGATGTGTGGCTGGCAGTAAATAACAAGGGGATCGCCGATCGGATTGAGATCAAAGTCTGTGCGCAAACCGGCAAATTGGCTCGGTCGATCGACCGACGGATCCACCCCAAAGGTTTCGTAGTCATGCCAATAGAATGTCTCTTTCACTTGCCACGCCCTCTGCAATCGTTAATCGAAGCCATAAAAAAACGGCGCTTTGTGGGCGCCGTTTTAGATAGTGCTTGCAAACTAAAGGTGAGTCAAGATTAGTAGGCAAAGACCTCAGAGAATGACATCTCTCCAACCACACGGCGGTTGCGCGCGCGGCCTTCGTCGGTGTCATTGGTGTCAATCGGACGGCTCTCACCGTAACCAACTGCTGAAACACGCTCAGCGGGAATGCCGTAATCAGCTACTAACTTAGCTTTTACTGCTTTCGCACGACGGTCTGAAAGACTCATGTTGTACTTGTCAGAGCCAACGCTATCAGTGTGACCTTCCAATACGAGGTCGATATCGTCATGTGCTTTCATGGCAGCAGCAATTGCTTCTAACTGATCGCCATAGACCGCAAGAACGGTGTCTTTGTTAAATTCAAACTCAACATTCAAACGAACGGTGATAGTGCGTACTTCTGGCTCAGCAACGGGCGCGGGTTCTGGCGCCTGTTCAACCACTGGTGCTGCGACAGGGGCTGGCGCGGGTGCTTTGGCGCCAAACACTTTGTTTAACGACAACTGAAAACCAACGTCTTCGCCGTCGTTATCGCCAGCGCCGGCCATGCCGCGAATATCGGCACGGAATTCCAAATCGCCTTTGAAGCGTGTACCCACACCCAGACCTAACATAATTTGGTTAGAGCGATCATCGTGACCAATAACCAAATTGCTGGCATCGTCAAAATCATACTGGTTCATGCCCAAAAGCATGTAGGGACGCCAAGAGGCAGCATCTTCTTCACCGAACCAAACCAAAGTATTCAGAGAGATAACATCCACGTCATCGTGACCAACGTTAGCGCCATAACCCAGCTCAAACGCGGCGCGGTCACCGAAATAGCGACCCACCTGGAGACCTGCGGTGGCAGACTTATAGTTATCGCTGATCGATCTTTCACTGTCCATCGTGTAGTGACCCGCGGTAACACCCATGTACCATTCATCGTTAGCGGCAGAAACCCCTGCGACGGCAAAAGCGATGGCACCAATTACTAAATTTACGCATTTCATAATGACTTTTCCTTGTAGAAAAATAATGCTCCCCCCGAGGAGTCGGCACAACAGTTACAGTTTAAAACAACTAGACGAGCAGTGTTAGCTACTCTTAAGCACAAAAAAAACCTTCCATTGGCTTTTTCTGCCCCCCTAAATCTAGTCCAACTTTAGGGTTTTTTCCTCTATTTTTGCCTGCCAGATATGCGGACCAATGCGGTGAACAGATTCACCCTTGGTATCCACCGCAACAGTGACGGGCATGTCCTTTACTTCAAACTCGTAGATCGCTTCCATTCCAAGTTCTGGAAAGGCGACAACGCGAGAATGGGTAATCGCTTTTGAGACTAAATAAGCTGCGCCGCCAACGGCGATTAAATAAACGGCCTGACTGTCTCTGATCGCGTCAATACCCAACTGACCGCGCTCGGCTTTACCGATCATCCCCATCAGTCCAGTTTCCTCGAGCATGGTGCGAGTGAACTTATCCATCCGCGTGGCGGTTGTAGGGCCTGCTGGGCCCACCACTTCATCGCCAATCGGGTCCACGGGGCCAACGTAGTAAATAAACCGATCGGTTAAGTCGACGGGCAGTTTTTCACCGCGAGCGAGAATATCGGTCATCTTTTTATGGGCGGCGTCGCGACCCGTGAGCATCTTGCCCGACAGCAACAATGTGTCACCTGGCTTCCATGCAGCGATATCGTGGCGCGTAACCATATCCAGATTCACGCGGCGCACAGACTCGTCTGCTTCCCACGTAATATCCGGCCAATCTTCTAGGTTAGGCGGATCAAGCTTCACGGGGCCAGAGCCATCTAGGACAAAGTGGGCGTGACGGGTTGCCGCACAGTTGGGGATAATCGCCACCGCTTTGTTGGCGGCGTGAGACGGATAATCCTTGATCTTGATGTCGAGCACTGTGGTCAGACCGCCGAGACCCTGTGCGCCAATGCCTAGTGCATTGACCTTGTCGAACAGTTCTAGACGCAGCTCTTCTTTGCGGTTGGAAGCGCCCTTAGCCTTTAATTCTTGAATGTCGATGTGCTCAAGCAGGGACTCTTTCGCCATCAGCATGGCTTTTTCCGCTGTGCCGCCGATACCAATGCCTAGAATTCCGGGCGGACACCAACCAGCGCCCATGGTGGGCACCATTTTCAATACCCAGTCGACGATTGAGTCGGATGGGTTGAGCATGGCGAATTTCGATTTTGCCTCTGACCCGCCACCTTTGGCTGCGACATCAATCGACACGGTATTGCCCGGCACGATGTCGTAATGAATCACTGCTGGCGTGTTGTCACCGGTATTTTTGCGCTCACCATCGGGGTCGGCCAAAATTGAGGCGCGAAGAATATTGTCGGGGTCTTTGTAGGCGCGGCGCACACCTTCGTTAACCATATCGGTCAGGCTCATGTCGCCCTGCCACTGCACATCCATACCCACACGCACAAAGACCGTTACGATACCGGTGTCCTGACAAATAGGGCGATGGCCCATTGCACACATGCGCGAGTTGACCAATATCTGCGCCATTGCATCTTTTGCAGCCTTGGACTCTTCGCGATCATAGGCTTGCTTCACCGCTTGAATAAAATCAACGGGATGGTAGTAAGAGATGTATTGCAGTGCATCTGCAACGCTCTGAATCAGATCATCTTGGCGAATAATGGTCATCGGTAAGACTCTTTTCTTCTGGCTTATTGGCTAATGGGGGACCCTGAAATACCGAGCTTGCTTTCGAGATCGTATATTTTTTGATTGATCTGGCGACGGAATGCATCCATGGAGGCAATGGCCTCGGCCTGACTTTTGATCTGTCGGTCGATATTGGTTAATCCAGACTGCACGCCTGAGACTTTATCGGTCAGCTTGCGTGACTCAGTATTGATCGCGTCGATATCCGCCGAAATGGCCAGATAATTACCACTCAAATTAGTCAGACTGCGAGCATCTTTATCGACGCGTACGCTAATGTCCGCCACTTGTTTTTCCAGCGCTGCGCGCTTGCCGCTCAGAAAGGCGATATCTTTTTTGTTGGTTTCGATCTTATTTTTATTGATGTCGTTAGTCACACCCCAGAGCTTTTTGATTTCACTCCAGTGTTTGTCGAGCTCTTCAGCCTGCTTGCTAATCTTTAGCTGCAGAGCGGCTCCAGACTGACTTACGGACGCATCAGTGCTGCTTAAGCGCGATTCCAAGGCATTAAAACGCTGTTGCAACTCGGCATGGTTTTTCGACAGTGCATCGAACTGGAACCACGCAAACGCGCCGCCACCGATCACACAAAGTAAAAGCAGTAAAGTCAGTTTATTCGAGCCGCCACCATTGCTCGAACCACCAGAGGAACCACCCCCCGACGAACCGCCGTCGTACTTTGAACCGCTACTTTTCGACGATGAGCTCTTGCTAGACGCTGTTGAGCCAGATGAGCGACCGATCATATCATCACGCTCTGGCACTATTGGATTGATACGGTGGTTATCCGAAGTCATTTTAAAATCCTGTGGACTGGGAAAAAACAATGGGGCGCATTATACGCACTTTGACCAGCAGCTTCATCCGCCTGCCAAAGATATTTATTGCGCTGCTAATTAAGCAGCTTAGGCAATCAGACCCTCGCAGGCAAAAAAAAGCCGACTGAAAGTCGGCTTTTTAATAGAACTGTTTAAAACACTGCTCGGTGCGCAAGATACGCACCGAGTGCAGGTCGCTTCACTTATAACAAGTTAAGTGCGCCAACCATAACAGCGGTCAAACCCAAGCTCGCGTGAATAACGCCCTTAACCGTTGTCATTGGCCCTTGCTTGCCAACCAAGGCATTCACTTCCAGCAGTGCAACAATCACCAGCATCACGATCAAGCCGTTGCCGCCAACTGTTGTGCCGTAACCGGCACCTGCGTAGTGTGGACCTGCCAACATGCCCAGAGCCATAGGCGCAGAGAACAATGTGTTGGTGCGCGAGGCTAGCAGTGCTTTGGCACCTGCGGCGGCTTTGTCGCCTTCAGCCACAATGCCCAACGCAATTTTCTGGTTTGGCCAAATAACGATCCACACGTTGAGGAACATCAAAGTACCCATCACAGCGCCAACAATAATGTAGTTGTTTAGCTGGCTGTTGCTAGTGACAACGTGGAGTAAATAGAGACCCGTGATAAAGGTGAACATTGCACCCCAACGGAACCACCAAAGCGCGCTCGGCGCTAACTTGGCTTTAGCATCTGCTAAACCTTCGGGGCTGGCTTGCTTAAAGTAGCCACCCTGCACAAAGTTGAAGTAATACAGCATGCCGATCCAGGTGATCCCGAATAGCAGATGGCCCCAACGGACTAAGAAATTAATAAATTCGACGGTCATAGCAGACTCCTTTTTTTACCCTGTTAATGAATATCACTTTTGAGAGCGATTATTGTAATCGGTGGCAATTGTTCGGCAATAGACCTCAAATAGCAATCACCTTTGCGCTGCAATCGCCTATTTTCAGTGTTATTTTTGGTTGCGCGGGGCAAAAATCGCCCAAGCAGGCAAAAAAAAGCCCCGCAACAATGTGCGGGGCTTTGATACAGCGTTGCGGTTTGGGCAAACCGAATTACATCATGCCGCCCATACCACCCATGCCGCCCATACCACCCATGCCGCCCATATCTGGAGCACCACCTGCGTCGCTAGGTGCATCAGCAACCATAGCTTCAGTGGTGATCATAAGACCGGCAATCGATGCCGCAGCTTGCAGCGCAGTACGCGCCACTTTAGCGGGGTCAAGAATACCCATTTCAATCATGTCGCCGTATTCGCTCGTCGCTGCGTTGTAACCGAAGTTACCTTCGCCGCTCTTCACTTTATCAACAACAACTGAGCCTTCACCACCAGCATTTTCAACGATTTGACGCAGTGGCGCTTCCATGGCGCGCAAGGCGATACCAATGCCTACGGTTTGATCGTCGTTGTCGCCTTTGAGGTGCTTGATCTTTTGCAGAACACGAACCAGAGCAACACCACCGCCGGGGACCACGCCTTCTTCAACGGCAGCACGGGTTGCATGCAGAGCATCTTCAACACGGGCTTTCTTCTCTTTCATTTCCATCTCAGTGGTTGCGCCCACTTTGATCACGGCAACACCACCGGCCAATTTAGCAACACGCTCTTGTAGCTTCTCGCGGTCGTAGTCAGAGTTGGTGTCTTCGATCTGCGCGCGAATCTGCTTAACGCGAGCAGCGATAGCGGCGTGATCACCAGCACCGTCTACAATAGTGGTGGCTTCTTTGGTCATGGTAATGCGCTTGGCTGTACCGAGGTGCTCAAGGGTCGCTGTTTCAAGATCCAAACCAACTTCCTCAGAGATCACAGTACCGCCAGTCAGTGTAGCGATATCTTCCAACATTGCTTTGCGACGATCGCCAAAGCCTGGCGCCTTACAGGCAGCAACTTTAACAATACCGCGCAGGTTGTTAACCACCAGAGTCGCCAATGCTTCGCCTTCAACGTCTTCTGCAATAATCATCAGTGGCTTGCCAGACTTAGCAACAGCTTCGAGCAGCGGCAACAGCTCACGAATGTTTGAAATCTTCTTATCAACCAGCAGAATGTAAGGTTGGTCTTGTTCTGCGCTCATGCTCTCTTGGTTGTTGATGAAGTAGGGAGACAGGTAACCGCGGTCAAACTGCATACCCTCAACGATATCCAGTTCATTTTCCAAACCAGAACCTTCTTCAACAGTAATAACGCCTTCTTTGCCCACTTTATCCATGGCTTCAGCAATGATGTCGCCAATGTGCGCATCGCTGTTAGCAGAGATAGTACCTACCTGAGCCACTTCTTTTGACTCTGAACAAGGCTTGGCCAAAGCAGCAATTTCGGCAACAGCAGCAATCACTGCTTTGTCGATCCCGCGCTTGAGATCCATTGGGTTCATGCCTGCAGCCACTGACTTGAGGCCTTCAGTAATAATTGCCTGAGCCAATACAGTTGCAGTTGTGGTGCCGTCACCGGCTTCGTCAGACGCTTTTGATGCAACTTCTTTCAGCATCTGCGCGCCCATGTTTTCGAACTTGTCTTTCAGCTCGATCTCTTTGGCAACAGAGACACCATCTTTAGTGACAGTAGGTGCGCCGTAAGCTTTATCTAAAACAACGTTGCGACCTTTTGGTCCGAGTGTAACTTTTACTGCGTTGGCGAGAATATTGACGCCGTCCAACATGCTTTGACGGGCCGTGCTGCCAAATTTAACTTCTTTCGCTGACATGATAATTTCCTTTCGTAAATCGGTTATAACAAAAATTCACTGATACTTTTTCAACGCTTAGCGTCGAATTAAGCTTCAACAACAGCCTTGATGTCGGACTCGCTGAGAATAATCAGCTCTTCGCCGTCAACATCAATAGTGTCTTGTCCGGCATACTTACCGAACACAACTTTGTCGCCAACTTTTACGTCGACAGGGCGAACATCGCCGTTATCCAAAACGCGGCCACTACCAACGGCAACCACTACGCCTCGGTGTGGCTTCTCTTGAGCTGAGCCCGGCAACAAAATGCCACCAGCAGTTTTCGCTTCCTCTTCCTCGCGACGAACGATGACTCGGTCGTGTAATGGACGAATTTTCATATTTTGACTCTCCTGTTTACAGTTGATCTATCTCTTAATAACAGACAGTTGTTGTGATTGCGGAATGCCGCAATTGCCGTACATATTGTGGCGCGACAAATCATTTTCAAGGGACTATGGTAGTTTTTTTATAATTTTTTTATTTCATCGTCGGGTGATTTTTTGTGCTCGGACGCATCCCAAGATTCACCGTCAATAATATCGCCCTGCTGACGACGAGCACCCATTGGTGAACCGGTATTGACGCCAGCCACCACCATACGACTGAGCAGCGC
>ENA-OWNS01000961-OWNS01000961.1-marine-metagenome-genome-assembly--contig:-NODE-961-length-12326-cov-2.917136_pt1 | contig 12326 bp, 10 predicted proteins | sample MGYA00238137_ERZ651772 | MGnify/ENA primary metagenome ERZ651772 (study PRJEB26903, sample SAMN06264699) | marine metagenome | isolation source: Columbia River Estuary | place: USA:Columbia River Estuary... | reverse complement strand
GAAGAGCGCCCGAATGAGCAGCGCGTCGGCGTGACCCCGAGCGGTGTGGCAGAGCTTCTCCGCGCCGGGTTTCAAGTAACGTTGGAAGAGGATCCGACCCGTGCTATTTCCCTGACGGATTACAAAGGGTGCAGCTTGGCCGCGACGGGATCTTGGCGCAATGCCCCTGAAGATGCAATTATCTTTGGATTGAAAGAGCTGCCCGACGACGATAGCCCGCTGGTGCATCGCCATATCATGTTTGGACATGCCTATAAGGGTCAGCCGGACGGCGCGCGCTTGCTGGCGCGGTTCAAGCGTGGGGGCGGGCGGCTTTATGATCTGGAGTATCTCACGGATGACACCGGGCGACGGGTCGCTGCCTTTGGCTATTGGGCTGGATATGCCGGGGCGGCGGTTGCGCTCAAATGCTGGGCGGCGGCGCGCAGCGGTGGGCTTTGCGCCCCGTTGAAGACCTTTATTACCGCGGCGGCCTTACAACACCATGTCGCTGCAGATCTTGGCGGGGATACCTGTCCAAAGGTCATCATCATCGGTGCTCTGGGTCGGGTGGGCAGCGGCGCGCGTGATTTTTGCCTCGCCATGGGCGCTGAAGTGACCGGCTGGGATATGGCGCAAACCGCGCAGGGTGGGCCATTTCCCGAAATTTTGACGCATGACATTTTTCTCAACTGCATTCTTGCCAGCGCGTCAACTCCGGTTTTCGTGCCGGCCTCTGCCACAAGCGCACCGCGCGCGCTTCGGGTTATTGGCGATATTGCATGCGATCCGGGCAGTGCCTTTTCTCCCATCAAAGTTTACGATCACACCACAAGCTGGGAGCAGCCCGCGCTGCGTGTTCATGAAAATCCGATTTTGGATGTCACGGCGATTGATAACTTGCCGTCACTCTTGCCGCGTGAAAGTTCCAAGGATTTTGCAGCACAGCTTTTGCCAAGCCTATTGGGGTTGCACGATATGGCGCAGGGTGTTTGGGCCAAGGCGGGTGCGCATTTTGACAACCATCTGTCAATGTTGGGTAAAGACTCGGCGTCTTGAACTCCTCAGCTCTTGCCAAAAATCTTGAAATATAGCCGTTCAGGCAAAAAGCGACTGCCTCGAAATACCCAGGAAAATAGGCGCGGAAAGCTGTATTGAAATCGCGTAGTTTCCATGTGGCGTAGCATGTGATCTGCGGCTTTTTCGGGCGACATGATAAAGGGCATCGCAAAGCTATTTTTATCGGTCAGGCGGGTTTTAATAAAGCCGGGATTGGCCAGCTGTACTTTGATTCCTGTGCGGTGCAGATCAGCGCGCAGGCTTTCTGCCAAGGCCATAAGCCCCGCTTTTGAAGGTCCGTAGCCAATCGCACCGGGCAGACCTCGAAACCCAGAAAGAGAGCCGGTCAGCACAATATGCCCAGCATCACGCGCCAGAAACGCTTCCATCACTTGATCCAGAACTCGGAATGCGCCGGTGAAATTAATGTCGGCCATGGCCAGAGCCTGCGCGCCATTCCAGTTTTGCGCCGGCATGGGCCAATAAACTCCCGCTAGAAATACCACCCCGTCCACATGGCCCAACCGCGCGCCGGCAGCTGCGACAGATGCGCTATCGGCCAGATCCAAAGGCAGAACCTCTGCCGGGCCGGGTAGGGCATCGGCCAAGGCCTGCAAACGTGTCTCTGAGCGGGCCGACAGAATGAGCTCTGCGCCCGCAGCACTCATCTTATAGGCAAGAGCCCGGCCAAGCCCCTCACTGGCACCTACGAGCCAGTAGCGTTTTGCAGCATAGTTCATTACGGATCAAACCGCCGGCATAGGCCGCATTGTGGCGACCAATTCTGCAACTTTGAACCCAAATTTTCGAAACTGGCTCCGGTTCATGATTGCACCATTCTCCATGAGATACATCCAATCTGTGACCTTGAGCGCGTGGCCACCGGCCTCTTCGGTGAGTTTAATATCATAGGCAAGCATCACCGTTGCGCCCGATTGCTGACCATAGCCTATGCCGATTAAATCTGGCGCAGTGGCTTGAATCTGGCCATCATCACTGAGTTTCAAAGTCCATTCGCGGTGCTGGACTGTGCCGCTGTCGTAGCGGAATTCTTCGGTCATGCGACCTTCATTGCCCTGCCATTCCGCATGCATTTGGGCGACAAAGCGGGTCGTTACGCGGCCAAAGGGACCATAGATCACCCCTTCGCACAGCATTGGCCCTTTTAGGACCTCTCTGACATCGAACACGGGCGTGCTGGCGCCATAGTGCTGCGGGCGCTGGGCTCTGAAGCCGGTGACATAGCGCAGGCCAAGCGCCAGAGCGAGTGCGGCCAAGATGATGAAAGTCATGGTCATATCTGTTCATCCTGCAAAGGGGTTTTGATCAGCAAGCCAATCGCAACCAGTTTTAGTATTAGCGGGCAAACCGCGTAGAGCAAAGTTAGGGTCCAAAGGGCTTGCGCGGTTTGTCCCTGGGCCGTGGCGTCGAATCCTGCCCCGTCTAGAATTGGAAATACAGCTATGGCGGCTGCGGCCAGGGTCAACTTGCTCATCAAAGCCCACAGCCCGAAACCTTGCCCCCCGCGCGGGGCAATGATGGATAATCGTTGCGCGAAGGCCGCCGGTAAAAGTGTCAAATCAGCACCGATGCTGGCCCCCGAGGCGATGCAGACCAGGGCAAAATAAGCCACATCTCCGCTGCGCAAGAATGCCGCCAGGGCAAAGACGACGACCGCCAAGCTCATGGCCCAAATCAAGCTTTGGCGCGTGCCAAAGCGTTGGGCGGCTTTGGCCCAAACCGGGGCTGAGCCAGCGGCTGAGAGGAAGAAGACCAGCAGTAATCCACCAGCCCAAGCGCCAGCCTGCAGCCGATGGGTGACAAAAAATAAAAACAGCGTTGAGGTAACGGCCACGGGCATTGCATTGACGAAGGCGAGGATCAACAAGCGGCGTGCCAGGTGATCTTGCCAGATGACTGCGAAGTTGGACGGTGCACGGGGTGCAGCGCTGCCCCATTGATGCCGCATCATCCAAGAGGCCAGAAGTCCGCAACTGGCAAACCCAAGGGTAAAACCCACCATAGGCGAGGCGCTCCAGAGCATAAGCAAGGTTGGCGCGACAGCCGCCAAGCAAATCCCAATGAGCCCGCCGGTCTCGCGCCAAGCCGCCAGTTGCATATGCCCGCCAGGCAGATGAGAGGCCGCTGAAATACCCTGGGCATAGAAATTTATCGTCAGAAAGCTAAAGGCGCTGAACAGCCCGGTCATGGACAGGGCGAACCACAGCAAAGGCGCGGTGCGGGGCGGGATGGCAAACAGCAAGATCAAAGATCCGATCAAGATGAAAACTGCAAAACCGATCCAAAACCTGCGGTCGCGGCCCAACCGTTCAGACATCCAACCAAATAGCGGATCTTGCACCGCATCCAGCAGGCGCAACCAGAACAGAACCGCCGCAATGGCCGTCAATCCCGTACCATAGTTTTGCGCATAGAAAGTGGGTGCGAAGATATAAATGGGAATGCCAGCGGCGGCCAAAAAACCTGCAAAAACTGCAAAGGCAGGCAAAGCTGGACGGGTTGAGCTCGCTATCATCGGCTTATGTCTCTTTGCGGGGCCTCTGGGCAGGATCGAAACCGCGCCTTGCGCAACCATAGCTTTACTGCCTGCCAATGGATCAATGCCAACACCCGGCGAGACCCTAGGGGGCGCCGCAGAAACCCACCCAGAATTGAGGCATTGGACAGGGGCTGGCGTGGTCCGACCAGCGTCGCAATCAGACCACCGCCCGCCCGCAGATATTCAATTGAAATTCCGATGCGCTCAGCGCGAATGTCAAACTGAAACCTGTAATCGCCCTCGACGGGCTGAAACGGGGAGACATGAAAGATTTTTTGAGCGCCCAATGTGTCTTGGGCCGTGATGGGGGAGAGATCCTCTTTGTAGCACAAATAGCTGTGCCTTTGACCGAAGGTGTTGCTGACCTCGGCAATCACCACGCGCAGCCTGTCTTGTGTATCCAAGCAGAGCCAGAAGCTCACTGGATTGAAGACATGACCGAGCAGGCGCGGTTGCGCCAAAAGCAAAATACGCTCCTGACCCGGTAGATTTTCCGCTTTCAACACATCCCGCGCCCAAGCCAGACCACGCCCCTCTTTGGGGGCGCCGCCATGGTCGCTGTCAAACAGGCTCATCAGATTGAACTGATTGCGCGAGAAAAGCGTCGGCAAGGGGCGTTCTGCGGCCAAATCAATTAGCACATAGTCTATCGCATACCGAAAGGCATTGGACACGGGCCCTTTGCGCCCGTGATAGGTATGCGCCTTGATATGGTCGAGGCAGGTCATTCAGCGGCGGCCAAAATGGTCGCTTTTTGCGCCGTCAACCGACGGGCCGCTTCGATGCCTGTGGCCAGCCCATCTTCGTGAAAGCCATTGCGCATCCAAGCGCCGCAAAACCAGGTATGATTTGCCCCGTTGATGTCGCTGACAATCTGTTGCGCCTTCAAAGCGGCGGTGTCAAAGACCGGATGGTGAAAGGTGCATTGATCATAAATCAAGGCCGGATCAATATCGCGCTGGGTATTCAAGGTGACAAAGCAGGGGTCATCTTTAGGCAGGCTTTGAAGGCGGTTGATCCAATAGGTCAGATCAATACGGTCGGATTGGCGATCTTTGTCTTCCGTATAAACCCAGGACGCCCAGGCCGCCTTGCGTTTGGGCATAATGGAGCAGTCCCCATGCAGCACCATCTCATTGGGCTGATATTTCACCGCGCTCAAAGCCTTGTGTTCAAGACTGTTGGCATCGCTGAGCATTGCAAGCGTAATGTCAGAATGCGTGGCGAAAATCACCTCATCGAAGGCCTCAACACTGCCATCGGTCATCTGCAGCTCAACCCCCAAAGGATTGCGCCGGACTTGCGCCACGGGGCTCGACAGGCGAATGTCAACATTGGCCCGCGTCAAGGCGCTTTGCAGGCGGCCTACATATTCGCGCGAGCCACCGCGCACCGTGCGCCATTGGTGTTGCCCACCGGCACCGAGCAGGGCGTGGTTTTTCATGAAATTGATCATGGCCTGCGCTGGGAAATCGAGGATTTGCGTGATGGGTGTGGACCAAATTGCGCCGGTGAAGGGTGTAAGGTAATAATCGCGAAACCAATCCCCAAGCTGCCATTTTGTGACCAATTCACCGATGGTAATCGTAGGATCAATCACTTCGCTATTGGCGCGTTTGTTGAATTTTAAGATGTCCCGGATCATGCCGTAAAATTTTGGCCGGATGATGTTTCGCGGTTGGGCAAATACGGCTGTAGGGGCTAGAAGCCCATATTCTAACCATCCACCATCAATGGATGCGCCGAAACTCATATCTGAGTCCATCACGGGCACGTCCAGCTCTTTAAACAGGCGAATTAAATGTGGGTAATTCACATCATTGAAAACCAAAAATCCAGTATCCACTGGTAAATCGCCGTTCTTACCGGCCATTACGGTCCGCGCATGGCCGCCGAGCTTTGGGCCGGATTCGAACAGAACCACTTGATGCGCGTGGCGCAATTCATAGGCTGCCCCCATGCCTGAAATGCCACCACCAATCACAGCAATGCGTTTAGCGCCCAAAGGGGCAGTCTCAAATGGCATAGGCGTATCCTTTAATGTTACTTGAAGCTTTTACGCGGAACGCGTGGATTTGGATTACTTTTAAAACCTTCTCGTTTTCTTTGATCCAAATCGTTTGATACTGCGTATGTACAGCATGGGAATGAATTTGGATATAGTGCAAGAAACGGGTGCATCTGGTCGTCAGCTGGCCTATGCTGCATTTAATTCAAATGCACTTGACGATCAGAAGGCAAATTTTCCCGCCGTGACACAAACCATCCCAAAAAATATATGGGTTGATCATCTGAAGCGTATTCAGACAGACCAAGACCAGCAGGCCTTTGCTGAACTCTTCGGATATTTTGCGCCGCGGGTGAAAGCGTTTTTGATGAAATCAGGCGCATCGCCGGGCATGGCAGAAGATTGCACACAGGAGGTTATGGCCACCCTCTGGCACAAAGCACATCTCTTTGACCCCAGCCGAGCCAGCGTGTCCACTTGGATCTTTACCATCGCCCGCAACAAAAACATCGACGCGTTGCGCAAGCAACGACGCCCCGAACCCGAGGAGCTGACCTGGGGTCCTGAAGCAGAGCCGGAAGCCTCTGACGTTTTAGTGATGCAACAAGAATCAGACCAGTTGAGCCAAGCCATGAAAGCCTTGCCCGGCCAGCAGCGTGAATTGATTGAAAAAGCCTACTTTGGCGACCTCAGTCATGGCCAAATTGCTGCTGAAACCGGTCTGCCCCTTGGCACAATCAAATCGCGCCTTAGATTGGCCTTAACGAAACTTCGCCAGACGATGAAATGAACACAATGAACAAGATTACCCACCACCTTTCAGATCAACTCTTGATCGGCTATTCCGCAGGCTCTTTGCCGGAGGCTTTTAACCTGGTTGTCGCCACGCATTTGTCGATGTGTGACGAATGCCGCGCGGCTGCGCAAAGTTTCGATTCTATTGGTGGCGCGCTTTTGCAAGCGCAGCCCACAGAAAATTTGGGTGACGCGGCCTTGGCCAAGACCATGGCCTTGATTGCCAAAGGGCCAAAAGCCGCGGCGTCTAAGCCTGTTGGCAGCGATGTGCCTGATCCCTTGAGCGCCTACATCGGCGGTGGTTTGAATGATGTAAAATGGCGGCCCATTGGTCTGGGTGTGCGGCAGGCTGTGTTGAAAACATCTCACGCCGCAACAGCGCGTTTGCTCTACATTCCCTCGGGAGCGGCTGTGCCGGATCACGGGCACCGCGGCACAGAGCTGACACTCGTACTACAGGGTGCGTTTCGTGATGAAACTGCGCGCTTTGCGGCCGGTGATGTTGAAGTGGCCGATGAGGATTTGCACCACAAGCCTGTGGCTGAGATTGGTCATGATTGTATCTGCCTTGCCGCCACCGACGCCCCGCTGCGGTTTAGCGCTTGGATTCCGCGGGTGGCGCAATCTCTGTTCCGGCTATAGTTTCGGCAGGGGCGCAACCGGATCAAGCGCTTCGATCTCTTCAAAATCGAAATTGTCCAATTTATGCGCGCGCTTCCCGGCGCGTTCTGCGGCTGTGCTGATGCCTTCGATGTCTTTGCGCGCTTGGGTGAAATGGGTGTTGAGTTTATCTACCCGATCCACCACCAGCTCGACATCCCGGTGCAATTGCCGCAATGCGGTGCGAATGGCGCCGGCTTGTTCACGCATCCGCGCATCTTTGAGGATCGCCCGCATCGTGTTCAAAGTGGCCATGCAGGTTGTGGGGGAGACAATCCATACGCGCGCTTCAAACCCTTCACGGATTAACTCGGGAAAATTTGAGTGCAATTCGGCATAGACCGCCTCTGAGGGCAAAAACATGATCGCCCCGTCAGCGGTTTCGCCTTCGATAATATATTTCTCGGAAATGGCCTTGATATGCGCTTTCACAGAGGTGCGCATAAATTTGACCGCATCTCTTGTGTCCAGCTCGGTCTTGGCGTTGCGCAGGGCCTCATAGGCCTCAAGTGGGAATTTGCTGTCTATGACAATTGGGCCCGGTGGATTGGGCAGGTGGATCAAGCAATCGGCACGCTTGCCATTGGATAGGGTGGCCTGCCAAGCATAGGCGTCGGACGGCAGGGCCTTGCTGACGATCTCTTGCAGTTGGATTTCACCAAAGGCGCCGCGGGTCTGCTTATTGGCCAGAATATCTTGCAGGCTGAGCACGTCACCGGAAAGTTTTTGGATATTGTCCTGAGCCTTGTCGATTGTGACCAAACGCTGTTGTAATTCGCCCAGTGAATTGGCGGTGGTCTTGGCATTTGTGGTCAGGTTGAGCGTCATTTGTTCCTGAGCCGCGGCTAAGCGCGCTTCCATCAACTTGAGCATATTGTTTTGTTGTGCGGCCTGTGCCTCTGAGACATGGGTCAGGCCACCGGCCAATTGTTGTTGCCCGTCGCCAATGGTTTGCACTCTTTGGTTGAGATATTCCATTTGGTTTGTCAAAGGCGCTGTTGCTTGTGCCGCGCGTCCCGCGGCGCGGGCCACCATCAAAAGCAAAATCATGACCACAAGGGCAAAACCGCCAGCGGCCATCATTAAGATTAAGGTGATTTCAGGGGTGACTATCATGTGCGCCCAAACAACTTTTCAATATCGGTCATAGCCAAACTGACATAGGTGGGGCGACCGTGGTTGCATTGGCCTGAGTGTGGGGTCGCTTCCATTTCGCGCAACAGCGCATTCATCTCTTCGGCTTGCATCCGGCGGCCTGTGCGGACCGAGCCATGGCAGGCCATGCGGCTCAAAATCGCATCCAGCTGCGCTTGCAAGCTTTGCTGCGTGCCGCCGTCCGACAGCTCGTCGACGATATCCAAAACCAACCGCTGCACATCCACATGGCCCAAAAGGGCAGGCACGGATTGCACAGCAACCGCGCCTTGGCCGAAGGATTCAATGCTGAGACCCATCTGCGTCAAGGTTTCGCTTTGCTCCATCAGAAGGGCTATATCGCCGTCAGACAGGCTGATCACTTCTGGAATCAATAGAGCTTGCGCGCGCACGCCGGTTTCTGCCATCTGGGCTTTGAGTTTTTCATAGACCAAACGCTCATGGGCGGCGTGAGCATCCACGATGACCAAGCCGTCTTCAGTCTGTGAGAGGATGTAGTTTTCATGCAATTGCGCCCGCGCCGCGCCCAAGGGACGGTGCTGGGCCTCAAGCTGCGGTGCTTCTTCCATCCGTGCCGAAGGCTGGGGATCAAACATGGTGGCGGTCTCAGCCAGACCGGAATATCCCGGCGCATTGCCGGGGCGATCCATCTGGTAGATACGAGGTTGGCTCGGTGTTTCGGGTGTAAATGCGCCCAGGGCTGCACTGGATACGGTGGTAGAGGCACGATGCCCCGCCTCGGCCAGCGCGTGACGCAGACCGGAAACGATCAGGCCGCGCACCATGGCTGGCTCGCGAAACCGCACTTCTGATTTCGCGGGATGCACATTGACATCCACCAGTGTCGGATCACATTCCACAAACAATGCCACCGCCGGATGACGATCGCGCGATAGAAAATCTGCATAGGCTCCGCGCAATGCGCCGAGCAGCAATTTGTCTCGCACTGGGCGGCCATTCACGAAGAGATATTGCGCGACGGCGGCCCCACGCGAATAGGTCGGAAGGCCCGCAAAGCCCGTGAGGCTCACCCCCTCGCGTTCCGCATCGACGGGAATGGCGTTGTCGACAAAATCCCGGCCCATAATCTGCCCCAAGCGCCCACGGAGCGCGGAAAACATATCACCCTGCTCAGCCTGAACTTGGAAGACCATCCGGTCCGTGCCGTTGTCGCGCAGTGAGAAGGCAATTGCCGGCTCTGCCATGGCCAAACGCTTGACCACATCGGCAATGGCTTGCGCTTCGGCGCGATCAGACCGCAGAAATTTGAGGCGGGCGGGCGTGGCGTAAAAGAGATCTCGCAGGGTTGCACGGGTTCCGGGCTGCATCGCGGCTGGGCGCGAGGGGCTGAGCTTGCCACCCAAAACCTGTAATTCAGCGCCCGAGCCTGTTGCCGTACGGCTTGTCAATGTCAGCTTGCCCACCGCGCCCAAAGAGGGGAGAGCTTCGCCTCTGAAGCCAAAACTTTGGATATTGAGCAAATCTGAGCCGTCAATTTTGCTGGTGGCATGGCGTGACATGGCCAAAGCTAGGTCCTCGGCTGCAATGCCACAGCCGTTGTCGGTGACCTGTATCAAACGCTTGCCGCCGTCGGCATATTCCACGTCGATCCGTGAGGCGCCGGCATCAATGGCGTTTTCCACCAACTCTTTGATGGCAGAGGCCGGGCGCTCGACAACTTCACCCGCTGCAATTTGATTGATTGCAGTTTCATTCAATTGCCGAATGATGGGTTGGCTTTGGCTTATATTGGGGTCAGGTTTGAGCATGCTACAATCTATAGCATGCTCTCATCCGATTCTGCTACTCTTCTGTGAGCCCTGTTGGCTGTCCCACCACAACAAAATTCAAGGCCTCAGGCTTGAGCAACTGCGCAGCCACGCGGTTGATTTCAGGCAGAGTGACCGCGTTGATTCTTGCGTTGCGGGTGTTGATGTAATCCAGCCCTAAACTTTGGCGCTGCATGCCCACTAGGATCCGGGCAATCTGTGAATTTCCATCAAACCGCAAGGGGTAGGCGCCGGTCAGATAGGTTTGAGCCGCGTGCAATTCGTCCGCGGTGACACCGTCACGGGCCAGCTTGCTCCATTCGTCACGAATGACCTCAATAGCGGCGCCAATTCGGTCATTGGCACTGGCCACCTGTCCCAACATCACATCAGCCTGATCCTTGCTGATCAGAACTGTCGAGATGCCATAGGTGAGCCCACGCTTCTCGCGGACTTCTGCGGTTAGCCGGCTTTCAATGCCACGTCCGCCAAGCATGGTGTTCAGGATAAAGGCCGCAAAGTAATCAGGATGGGCGCGATCAATTCCGCTATGTCCAAAAATGGCGACGGATTGCGGTGTGGGGATATCCACCACGGTCAGACCGGCGGGGATATCCAGCTCCAAGGGCGCAGTTTCGAGGGCCGATCCGGCCGGCAATTCGCCAAGCAAATCGTCCAGAATGGGCCCAAGCTCTTCGGCCGTAATATCCCCAACAGCTGAGACTGATATTGCATCGCGCACCAGAAGGTTTTGGTGGGCGGCCAGAAAATCGGCGCGGGTGAGCGCTGCGACGGAGCTTTCTGTGCCTTGGTAATCGGTTCCATAGGCGTGATCTCCAAAGGCTTGCTCTGCCCAAACGCGCTGCGCTATGTCTGTTGGATCTTGCGCATTTGAGGCCAGGATTGAGAGCACCTGTTGGCGGACCCTTTCAACAGCGTCTGGGTCAAAACGCGGCTCCATTAATGCGGTTTTCAAAAGGGCCAAAGCCTCGGCCCGATTTTCTGTTAAAACGCGCACTGAAATAGACAGCGTGTCATCACTTACGTCAAAGCTAAAAGAGGCAGATAGCGCTTCTTTCGCGGCTGCGAAGGCCTGCGAATCCAAATCTCCCGCGCCCTCGTCTAACAGTCCGGTCATCATAAAAGCCGCACCGCGCTTGTCTGGGGGATCAAGCGCTGCGCCGCCGGAAAACATAATGTTCAAAGCGGTGAAAGGGATTGCGGGTTCTTCCAAGACCCAAGCAGAGAGACCGCCCGGGCTGGTGACGGTTTTGACAGAGATATCGGCCTGGACCGCGCCAGCCCACAGCAGGGCTCCTATGGCTAGAATACGCATCATTGTGCTTCCTCCTTTGGTCCCATCATCCATCCGGTCACAGAGGCTCGTTCATCAAACAACCGTTCGGCAAGCGCCATAACCTCCTCGGGGGTGACCTCTTGCAAGATCTGCGGCCAGGCCTGCACATCTGCAACCGTTAGTCCTTGGGTTAGGGCCGCGCCGTAGCGCTCTGCAATACCTGAGACATTATCCATGGCGTAAATTTCGTTGGCGCGGAATTGGGATTTGATACGCTCAAAGAGTTCACGATCGATGCCTTGGGTCATAAAATTTGCAATCGTGGCCTCTACGGCGTCTTCGATTTGCTGTAGATCCACGCCGGGTGCAGGCACGGCCACCAGACTAAAGCCACTCAGGTCCAAGGCTGTGGGCATATATTGAGCGCTGGTGTAAATCGCTCGCTGTGTGTCATATTGCAAGGCCTGACCCAGGACCGAGGTGGCGCCTGAGCCTCCCAAAATTTCTGCGAGATAGACCAGCGCAGCGGCGGTTCGTTGATCGCCACTGTTGCGTTCTGGTGCGAGATATTCGCGGGCGAACAATGGCTGCGCGACGCGCTCGTCGCGAAAAATCACGCGGCGGGCGGCCCGATGGGGTGGCTCTTGCCTGCGCGCGCGTGGCGTAACGGCCGGATTGGCTGGCAGAACACCGTAATATTGCTCCGCCAAGGTTTTAACCCCTGCCGGGGTGACATCGTCCGCCACCACTAAAATGGCATTATTTGGGGCGTAATGCTGTTTGTAAAACGCCATTGCGTCGTCATAATTTAGAGCTTGCAGCTCATGCATCCAGCCAACGACCGGCACGCCATAGGGGTGGTTCAGGAATAGAGCGGCTTGCAAATGTTCGCTGAATAAGGAAGTCGGCGCGCTTTCTGTGCGCTGGTTGCGCTCTTCGATCACCACATCGCGCTCAACGGCAATGTCATCGGGTGAGAGCTGCAAGCCGGTCATGCGATCCGCTTCCATCTGCATCATCAATTCCAAACGATCGGCTGCCACC
>ENA-OWNS01000949-OWNS01000949.1-marine-metagenome-genome-assembly--contig:-NODE-949-length-12402-cov-2.861176_pt1 | contig 12402 bp, 10 predicted proteins | sample MGYA00238137_ERZ651772 | MGnify/ENA primary metagenome ERZ651772 (study PRJEB26903, sample SAMN06264699) | marine metagenome | isolation source: Columbia River Estuary | place: USA:Columbia River Estuary... | reverse complement strand
AGAGTAAAGATTGAAGAATAAGTGTGATTAAACTTGCCAGCAATATCTCTTGCCATTTCTAGATGTTGAGCTTGGTCTGGTCCCACCGGAACATGCGTAGCATTAAAAATTAAAATATCTGCTGCCATTAAAACTGGGTAGGAAAATAACCCCATATTGATAGCCTTATCATCATCGCTACCTAATTCTAGATTTTCTGAAACAACCGCTTTGTATGCATGGGCTCTATTTAATAGGCCTTTTGCTGCGCTGCAATTAAGAATCCATGTTAATTCATGGACTTCTGGAACATCTGATTGCCTATAAAAATGTGATTCTTCAGGATCAAGACCAGAGGATAGCCAGGCTAGTGCAACATTTTTAACACTCTTTTCTATTTCGGTTGGATTAGTTTGTTTAATGAGAGCATGGTAGTCTGCTAAAAAAAAATATGAATCATTTTCAGAGCCAGCTAATTCAAGGGCAGGTTTTATGGCTCCTAAATAATTTCCTATATGGGGAGTTCCAGTTGTCGTAATTCCTGTTAAAATTCTTTTTCTCATTTAGAGATAATTATAAACATCAAAAGATACTATTGTGGAAACTCATAAAATTTTATTTGAATCATTAGACAAAGCAGAAAAGCATTTTGAAGCTGGAGAAATAAGGCTTGCTCAAAAATTAGTCAATGAAGTTTCACGCTCAATGAAATCTGAAGGCAAGGTTTCAAATAAGCTTAGGCATAGATTTAATTTTATGTCTGCTCAATCAAGATATTTTAATGATATTTCATCGTTTGCTACTAACCCTAAAAGAAATGAGATTATTAAGGATATTGAAACTTTAATATCTAAGCCTCACGACAATCCAAAAAAACAAGCAAATAAAATTCATGGTTTGCAAACTAAATGGCAACAACTTGATCAAACATCAAAGCCAGCCGGTAGAGAGCAATGGATCACCTTTAAAAAACTCACAGATAAGGCTTGGGAGCCATGCGCTCAATACTATGAAGAGTTGAAAACTATCAAAATTAAAAATGCCGCGGAAAGAGAAAAGATCATACAAAACCTACTAAATTATGCAGCAGAAAATTCTGATAAATGGCCAGGCCTTATAGAGATGAGCAGGCATTTAACTAAAACATTTCAATTATGGCAAAGCTTTGCACCTGTATTAGACGAGGATTTTACAAAACTAAAGGCAGCCTATCAGCATGCAAGAAAACCTATCAATGACGCGATTCGAGATCAAGAAAGCAAGAACTATAAGCTTAAAGAAGCCATGATTGAAAAAGTAAAGTTGATAAACGATGATGACAATCAAGCCTGCATTCAAAAATTTAAAAGGATCAAGCGCGACTACCAAGACATTGGTCCAGCTGGAAAAAAAAATGAAACTGTCTTGTGGAAACTGCTGAATGAATCAGCTGATAGATTTTTTGAGGCGGAAAAAGCAAAAGCAAATAATGAGATAGAAATTATCAACACTCTATTTGATGACCTAAAAAAAGAAGATTGCTCTATTCAAAATATCAAAGAACAAATGAGAGAGCTTTCTAAAACTAGAAAATCCCCTGAATTTATAAAACTTCAAAAAGCTATTAAATTACAGGAAACAAAAAAACTTGAGGCAGCTAATGCTGAAAAGGCTGCAAATTATCATAATTTACTTTCACTGTTAGAAGCCGAGGATGAGAGCGCCTCATCAATCAATAAAGATATTTTAAAAACATTAAAGAAGCCTCTTTATATAAATGATAAAGTTCAGTTAAACGAGATTGTTGTAATGTTGGAGCTTATTGCTCAAATCGAACCACCGGCTAAAGAGAAGCAACTTAAACAAAAACTTTCACTTGAGATGTTGCAAAATAAATTCTCTGGAAAAAATTCAGCTGAAACTGATATTAAGGATCTCTTAATTGGTTTTATCAACAACCTTAACTCAAAAAAACTCAATGCTAATGAGAAAAAGTTGTGGGAAAGGGTTCAAGTTGTAATAGCAAAAATTGCTAAGAAGCTTCCTTAGATTGTAATGCATTCATCCATTTATCTGATCTAAATCTCGATACGTACAAGAAGCCTTTTACAACATAATCTGCCACAAGCGTTGAAAAAATAATTTCAATACTTGCGTCCAATAAGAAAAAGATTACTGCTAAAAATACCCTGATAAATAGCAAGCAAGTTAAAGTTATGGCTAATGGTGTCTTGGTATCACCAGCACCTCTTAGAGCGCCTCCAAGAGAAAATTCTATGGCCATTAGCGGCTGCATGGATCCTAATAACCAGATAAAAATAACAGAAAGCCGCACTACCTCATCATTATCAATCATAAATCGTGCAAGGGGCTGAGCAAAAACTGCAATTAATATTCCAAAAAAAGTCATTGAAATAATTGAAAGTCTCATTGCGCCCCAACCTGCTCTTTTTGCTTGATCAGGATTGCCTGCGCCAAGATGCTGACCAACCAATGTGGCCCCTGCTATAGAAAAGCCAAAACCTATAACAAATGAGAATGAAAGTATTTGAACTCCGATACCGTAAGCGGCATAAGCTTCAGTCCCATAATATGCAACAAGAATTAAGAATGCTGTTATTCCAATTTGGAAGATTACTTGCTCAAGAGCTGCAGGCAAACCTACTTGAAAAATTTCTCTTACCCTAGCTGAGTCCAAACTAAAAATTGAAAAGTATTTTACTGGAAGCTGATGTGACAACCAAAATACAATCAGCAACGCTGCTCCTATTACAAACGACAGTCCATTACCTAAGGCAGCTCCTCTGACTCCATATTCCGGAAAGCCAAGCCAGCCGTTAACAAAAACCAACATGAAGAAGATGGCAAAAACATTCATTACGATCCCTATAACCAATGGAGTCTTAACATCCCCCACTGCTCTGAGAGCAGTAATGAGCCCCATGCCACAGCCAAAAGCAATGTAAAAAGGTGATATGGCCCTTAAATACTCTACAGATAAAGTAAGTGCCTCATCCTTTAAGCCAAAAAATTTAACCAAAGGTTCGGCAAATTGCCATATTAGTGATGCCGTAAGAAAGGCAATAAAAATAACTAATTGAACGGTCCTTGTAAAAAATATTCCTGCCTCTTCCTTCTTGTTTGCGCCCCAATTTCTTGCAATTAATGCGGTAGAGCCGGCTAAGACACCGGTCAAAACTGCCTGTAGAATAAAAGTGACTCGCTGGCCAGTAACAGCAGCAGCAATTGCATTCGGACCAAGATTTCCAACAACTTTAATTGCAACTATTGAGCTAGTTGCATAGAAAAGGTTTGTGATAATTGAAGGCCAAGCCAATGTCCAGACGCCCATGGAGCCTCTTGGGATTTTTGCCCCTTCGTCTAAGACTTCCAATATTAGGACTCTTTAATTGAGCCAAGATAGATAACTCCAAATAATAAAGTCATCATAAAACCAACAAAAGGTGAGTCACTTGATTTAAGAATTTTCTCTCTAAAAATAAAACACTCTACAACATGAGCAATTAATAATAGATAAAAAATAGCTGAAGCAACATAGAAAAACCAACCATTAAAAGGCTCAAATAAATTAACTATTCCAAAAGCCCATAGGATCAAAGTGATAATGTGAGGTGCTTTCATTTAAGTAATCCAAATTTAGTAGAAAACATTCTATCAATCATTTGATCAATAAGAGGTTGAAGCTCTGAATAAACTTCATGATCCTTGACCGAATACAAGCTATGAAGATAAAACAAAGAACCTAAAAGAAAATTTCTTTGTTTGGATGCGCTGCCCTGAATTATTGACCCTTCTAATTGACCCTTTTTAAACCAGGTAGTCCATACTTTGTATTGTCTTGATTCATTAGCTTTAATTTCATCATATCTAGCAAAATCAGAGAGAGATTTAGGAAGTTCCATCAATAAAGTTAAGCCATTAATTGTCATAGCTTTAGCAGTATAAAGTTTAATTTTTTCAAGATGATCTGTGTCACTCTCATTTATGGACTTAATTAAAACATCAAGTTTATTTTGAACCAATCTAATAACTTCGATAAACAAATCACCTTTGCTTGAAAAGTAATAATATATAGATTTATCTGTGAGGCTCAATGACTCAGTTATCTGCTCAAGCTTGGTATTGTTATACCCATAGATAGAGAAGATAGTGAGAGCAGAATCAAGAATGGCATCTTTTTTCTTAATTCGCTTTGGTGTGTTTTTGATATTTAAGTCCATGTATTTAGTATACAAACAATACTAGATTATTACCTAACTTCTAACTTAGTTAGAATTTCTTGATGTCTTTTTCTGTCGATTGTATATAGAGAAAATATTGCAAATGGAATTATCATTAAAACCCCTACCAGTGGACCTTGAACCATTGCAAGATTGAAAATCTGATCTACGGTTGGAAAAAACTCAGAGCCCTGAGGAAATCCAATAAATTCTAGAGCCAAACCAGCCATTAATATTCCAAGACCAGTGTTTAGCTTTCCTATGAGAGAGCTTGATGCGTACATTAGTCCTTGTTGGCCTATCTGACTATCTAACTCAACTTCATCACTTATATCGCCCAACATAGATTCTCTAATTATTGCGCTTGATGACAAGCAGGTATTTGCAATATATATAAATGGAACAAGCGCATAAAATAATTCCCAAGAGCCTGAATCTGGAAGAATGCCATTAATATATAGAAAAATAGGTATTGGCGGAACTAGTGCCGCAAAAGCGATAGCAAATAAAAGAATGGCCTTTTTTTCAATGTACAAAACTAATCTTGGAACCAGCAAAAAAGCTGAAAATGTTGAGATAGCATAAATACCCAGAAATGAAGCAATCATAATGGATTTAAATTCCCAAAAATATGTATTCATGTATATTTGCAATGAGCTGTTCAAGCCCCAACCTACAGCAATAAACAAATAACCAATGAAAAAAATTAAAAAAGATTTATTTTTAAGGGCTATGGAGATTTGGGAATATATTAATTTGAGATCAAAAGAGGTGGAATCGTTGAATGAACTATTGCGATATTTCAATGTTCCAAAATAAGTAATCAATACAGCAAAACACATCATAAATGACCCAGTCATCCCATAATAAATCCACGGTTCTGGATTTTGAGTTCCTGGTATGTATTCAGCAGTATCTTTAAAAAAAACTGTGTAAGCTAAAAACGCATTAAACAAACCCCCTGCCCATCCCATTAGCTCTCTTGCTGCGAAAATAGATGTTCTTTCAGTATAAGATCTAGACATCTCGCTCCCCAACGAGCGATGAGGCACATCAAAAACTGTCATGCCAATTCTAGTCAGAACTGTGAAGGTTAGCATCCACAAAAACAACTGTTGCTGCGAAAGACCCCAGCTTGACTGGATAGAAAAAAGCATAAAATAAGATAACCCCATGGGAATAATTCCCAGAAGAAAATATGGATGTCTTCTACCCAATCTGTGTTTTGTTCTATCTGAAATAACTCCCATTAATGGATCTGTAAATGCATCCACCATCAAGGCTATGAAAATTGCTAAACTAGCTAGTCCAGGGGTCAGCCCAATTACATTTGAATAAAAGAATAAGAGGAAGAATGTAAAAGCATCTGACTTAACACCATTTGCAATGTTGCCAGAAGCGTAAAAGAATTTTTCTTTAGCTTGAATAGTCATGGCTGAATATTGTATAGCTATTTTTAAATCAAAATAGCTTATAGGATTAGTTTTATTCTCTTGGAGAAAATTATTTACTTAGGAAGGAAATGAATTGGTTTTTAAATTTTGAATATGATTCCTCATCGAGCAAATGACCCATTCCTGAAACAATCTCTAGCTCACTGGACTTGATAAGTTTATTTGCAGCATAAGCATTCTTAACTTTAATCAGTGGATCAATATCTCCATGAATAATTAAAGTTGGAATATGAATGGATGTGATGAGTTCTTTTCTATTTTTCGACCCAATAATTGCAGCCATTTGCCTAAGAAACCCACCATCATCGCCGCCCCTTAATATATAAGCTCGCATATCTTTTCTAAATTGAGGAGTATCGTAGTTCTTGCCAGGTGTACCGATAAGTTGAAATAGCTCAATAGACTGATCAATTCTGCCCTCAATGTTATCTCTTGCTACAGATCTTTTAAGTAACTGTTGAGTTACCTTGAACTTTGGGCCATTGAAAGGATTTGGAGTTGAAGCGGTTGAAGAAATCATAGTGAAGGATTTTGCTCTTTTTGGGTGCTCTGCAACCAATACCTGAGAAATCATTCCGCCCATCGACATTCCTAAAATATGCGCATAATCTATATTCAAATGATCAAGAACAGCTATGCCATCTGATGCCATATCTTGAATGGAATATTCAGAATTAATTGGAATAAACATAAAATATTTTAAATAATTTAATGTTTGAGAAGGCTTAGATGAAAAACGAGTTGATAAACCAACATCACGGTTATCAAATGCTATTGGCCTAAAATTATTTGTTTGCAAATCCTCAATTAGAAAATCAGGCCACAGTGTGAGCTGAGCGCCCAAGCCTGTGACAAGCAAAATAGGTTTGCCTGATGCGGGGCCATAATCCCTATAAGCAATCTGAATTCCTCCATTATCTGCAAAGCCTTCATCAAAGGCAAAAACATTAAAACTAATTAACAGTATTAATGTAAAGAATATTTTATTTTTTAAACGCATTTGCTCTTAATTTAACATTGTTTCGAATTGCTCCCCAGAACAAAGACATATCAAAATTATGCAGATCCCCTCCCACTGTAAAAGATTTTAATTTGTCTATCAGAGAGCCTCTTGTTTCTATCATGTAATTGTCTGAATATCTTGCCTCAAAACTAAGATTTCTTATGGCATCAATGGAAAGTTTTGAGTGAGTATTTTTAGTTTCGTAATAATCAGATAAAGAAAGGTTATCAGCCTTCAGTCGAATGGCCAGATTGGCTGAATCATCAATCCAATTTGCATCTTCAGTCCAGCAAAGTGGGTTTTGACATACTAATGGTTGCTCCATTGGTTCAGTTTTCCATTCCTCAGGTGTCCAAAACATTGATTGAGCTCTGCTCCTTTTAAACCCCTCTACACCAGTGCACCATGAAATAATAACTTTTTGATCAACTGCAGAGTGAGATATAGAAAGATCTGGATAGAGTTGATCAAAGTACTGCAAAGGTAAAATGTAGCCTATTAAGTAGGCAGCTATAAAGTTTTCACGAGCAGTCATCTCTGAAATATGCTCATGCACAAGTCGCTGCCCATGGAGAGCTCCTTGGCTATGGCCTGCAATAAAAAATGGCCTGCCTTTATTGTAATGTTTTAAATATGTTTGAAAGGCATTTGATAGATCTGCGTATGCTAAATCTTGAGCTTTTGAGCCACATGACTCTTTATCAAAAAAAGAATAATAAGTTGCTTGACGATAATATGGCGCATAAACATTACAAGAAGCAGAAAATGCAGAAGCCTGAGCGGCTAAATGGCTGTTGGTTCTTTCATAGGCTGCAGATTCATTGTCGATAGGACCATTCCAGTGTTTTTGAAAATAACCTGTTGGGTGAATGTAAAAAACATCATAGTCTTTGGTTTGACCAGTGGGTGCCTCATCAGGAGATAAATTATGAAAACCATCTCTGCCTGGCAATGCTGCCCAACTTAATTCATCTGAGTAATTAGGGGTGTCAGGACGAATGTCGGATTCAAAATTCTTCACTGGCTTCACGCTATTAATGAATTCTATATAGTTTTCCTTGGGAGATTTTCCATCTGATTTTATTGAGCTTGTATCGATCATAGTTAGTTAGAGTTTAATTAATTTATTGGTTGCGGTTGCCGATGCAACTAATATTTCGTTTTGATGTAATTCTGCCGAAGTAAAAGCTACGCTCCTTCCGAGCTTGCCAATCTTTGCAGAGGCTACAAATTCACCAGGCCTGCCAGACGCAAGAAAAGTAACATTTATGCTTAGAGTTAATGCATTTATCAAGCCGTCTCCCTTCAGGATTAATAAGTGAGCCATAGAGGTATCAAGCATGGCTGTTATAAAGCCGCCTTGTACAATAGTTCCATTTGAATGAGTGAGCTCCTCCCCTACCTGAAATTTCATCAAAGCAGATTCATTCTCTGCATCATACTCAAATCCTTGAGCACCAAGGATGGATAAAAACTTTGGTGTCTCAGTAAAATTGATTTTAGATGATGCCATGGAGATTTAAGTGTAATAGAATAATTGTTATAAATTATAGGGGATATTTATGTTGAACTTTAAATCATTGGTATTATTTTTTATATTAGCCACTCCGCTAGCAGCAAACTCGTTGGATGCTAATGATAAACAAAAAATTACTAATCATTTTAATACTTACGTTAAAAATGGAAGCTTGCCGAACGTTTCAATATTGATAAAAAAAGATAATAAAGAAATATATAGGCATGCAAATGGTTATGCAGATCTAGAAAATAAGATAAGCATTAATCAAAAATCAGTTTACAGAATTTATTCAATGAGCAAGCCTGTAACAGGTGTAGCTATTATGCAGTTGGTAGAAAATGGGAAGCTTAGATTAAATGACAAAGTTTCTAAATATATTCCAGCATTTAAGGATACAAAAGTTATCAATCTCGATTTTCAAGATTATGTAGTAAAACCAAAGAGAGAGATAACCATCAGAGATCTTTTAACTCACACGAGCGGTCTAACATACAGCTGGGCAGGAGAAACACCAGTCCATAATATCTATAGAAAATATAATATTCGCCCATACTACTTTGGCGCCCTTGATTCTGAGATAAGCAAATTCCCTGGAAATACTTGTCAATTTGCTGCTGCAGCTGCCTCAGCACCCCTTCTTCATGATCCTGGAGAAAAATGGTCTTACGGAATTAACATGGATGTTCTTGGCTGTGTAGTTGAGGTTATTTCAGGTATGACCTTTGCTGACTATTTGCAAAAAAATATTTTTAAACCTTTGGGTTTAAAAAGCATTGGATTTTCAGTTAATCCGAAAGACAAAGGTTCATTTACCACCCTATATACTTCTGGTTTATACAGTCGAGATGGAGAAGTGGTTGCTCCATCAGGCTTAAACACAGCAGAGTTAATGTTCTCAAAAGATCTAAGATCAATAGATTCATTTAACAAATCTCCATATTTAGAATCAACATCTAAATTATATGATGGAGGATCTGGGCTCGTATCAAATATTGATGACTACAGTACATTCGCAGAAATGCTTCTCAATGGAGGTATCCATAATGGGGTAAGGGTTCTAAGCGAAGCTTCAGTTAATCTGATGTCTAGGAATCATCTGTCAAATGAAATTTTATCTGATGGAGCTTCATTTGGAATTGATGGCGTCGGCTTTGGTCTTACCATGGCCGTTTTAATGGATGCTGGTATTTCTGGCACTTATTTAGCAGATGGTGAGTTTTCTTGGGGTGGAGCTGCCAGTACAATATTTTGGGTAGACAAAAAAAATAATATTACTGCAACATTAATGACTCAATACATGCCATCAGATAAGTATCCTCTTAGAGAAGAACTAAAGACCTTATTATATTCGGGATTAAGTAACTAAGAATCTGGCGGAGAGACAGGGATTCGAACCCTGGAAACCCGCGAAGGTTTGCTGGTTTTCAAGACCAGTGCATTCAACCGCTCTGCCATCTCTCCTTTCCTTAAGGTAAAGCATTTTAAAGACTTTTTAGAATAAGTAAATGTGACATTCCTATTGCGCTTTGAGAACGCGAGCGATAACTGTTTCGTAAGGCTGAAGATTTAACAAGGCCTCTGTGATGAATCGCCGGTCATGATTTGATAGGAGTACTTCAAATGTCGAGTTCATCACCAGTTCCTGCAAGTCTAGGTCGTGCTCTGACGCACTCATGTTGAGGATGACAAGCACGCTTTCACTCAATGAATGGCGTAAGTAGGCAAACACCTCATGATTTTGTGTCGGAATATGAGTCCATTCACCATGACGGAGTGCGGAGCTCGAATTACGAACAGCCAACAGCTTCCGATAGAAAGTTAATATCGATTGATCGTCATTAAGTTGTATTTCAACATTAATTTTTGCAGCACTGGCAGGAACACCGAGCCACGGCTTTACTTGACTGAACCCGCTGTATTGAGAACTGTTCCATTGCATGGGTGTTCTTGATCCATCGCGCCCTTTAAAGTCTGGCCAAAAGAGCCGACCGATTGGGTCTTTAACGTCCTCCAATCGAACTGGGTCCTGGGTTGTCATTCCGATTTCTTCGCCATAATAAAGTATCGGCGTGCCACGCAGTGTCAATGTCATTGCAGCAAGCTGCTTCGCAATGGCATTGTTATGGAGGCCATCTGCAAAACGACTTAGATGGCGTGTGCGATCATGATTGCTCAACAGATAGACGGGCCATCCAATATCAGTATGCTTGTCAGATTCAATAACATGTCTTGTGAATTTTTCAGCCGAGAGTTCTCTAACATTCGTATATAGAAAATTCATCGCTAGATGAAGCTCGTCACTTTCTCCGTACCATACCAGGAGCTCATCAATCGTCTCGGGACTGCCTGTTTCGCCCAGAAGAATTGCTGCCGGATATTCATCTATAACTTTGCGAAGCTGCCGCATGATGCCATGCACTTCGGGCAGGTCCATGTTGTACTTATGAAGCATATTTGGATCCCCGACCCAGTTGAGCCCCTCACCAATCGGATTGTCCGGCATCTCCGGATCTTCAAGAAGTGTATCTGGCACATCAAGACGAAACCCTGCAGCGCCACGGTCCAGCCAGAACCTCATGACCTTGCTGAGCGCATCTTGCACTTCTGGATTTCGCCAGTTGAGATCTGGTTGCCCTGCGTAAAAAAAGTGATAGTAGTATTGACCCGTCAGTGCATCCATCTTCCAGGCAGAGCCACCAAAAATGGATTGCCAGTTATTCGGTGGTGCATCATCATTAGGGTCATGCCAGATGTACCAATCACGTTTGTTCGAGGACCGGGAAGACCTGGAATTGATAAACCATGGGTGACGATCAGAAGTGTGATTGAGCACAAGGTCATTAATAACATAAATGCCCCGGCTGGCTGCCTCACGGATCAGCTTGTCATAGTCAGAAAGCGTTCCGTATTCCTTTCCAACCGTCATATAGTCTTGAATGTCGTAACCGAAATCAGCGTTTGGAGATTCGTAGAAAGGTGTCAACCAAATCACATCAATGCCCAGATCTGCAAGGTAATCCAGCTTGGCTGTAATTCCGTTTAGGTCGCCTATCCCGTCACCATTACTGTCCGCGTAAGAACGAGTATATATTTGGTAGATAACAGCTTCTTTCCACCAATTTGAATTTTTACTTTTAGCTTCTAATTCAGCAAAAATAGGTATAGAAATAAAAAGTAAAGCCAATAAATGTTTCATTTAAATATTCTAAATTAAAAGGTTCTTGCTAACTAATCCATGCGTACAATTCTAACTTCCAAAAGTATAAATTACCCTAGATCGGCGCCATGTTTAAAATACATAGCTAACTATTTTTATATACTCAAAAGCTTAGATTTGCTTCAAATTTTTGACATAAGAATCTTATTCATATACGTTTTAAAATAAACCATATTAAAAAACTTAAAAATTGAAAGTAGTCAATACCACTGATCCAAAAGTAACTGAGAGAAATCGAAAAAAAATTCAAGAATTTAATAAAAGAGTTAGTAAGTTTTTTTACCCCATTACTAAACATTTTCGCAATACTATTGAATTCATTTCAGAAGATATAAGCAAGATGCCTGAAATGGAGAATTTACCAAAAGGAAATTCCAAGGATTTTACTTCAAAAGTTAGTTATGCACTTTCCTTGGGTATGCAAGAAAAAGAAATTTTTCTTTTTGGTTTGATGCAATGGGTTTTTGTACTTTTAGCATATATTCTATGGTTGCAGATGCTGTCATGGATACCTCAACCAGTTTGGGACGAAGTGGCAACATGTATTGATAACGGTGGTGAAAATTGCACTGTCCTTGCTGATATACCTTTAGCATTGTGGGGCTGGTTTTGTATCTTACTAGCTGCATTCCCAATAGGCATTTTTTCTTCTGCGATGGGTGCTGCACACTTTATGCATAAGCAAAAAATGGAGTCAACAACAATAAAATGTTTGCAAGCCTCTCTGTCGAATGCGTGGACTTCATGGTCTTTTCATTTTATTGATGGTTGGATTACTGTGAGACAAATATTAAGAAGACTCCCAAAAGAACCGGAACATGAGCTTGATTATCAAAGAAAACTTAGGTTAATAAGGCTAGCAAAAGAAGAGGCTTTATATTATGCGTGGAAAATAGGCACTGCTGGGGTTTTACCGAGCATGGTGCTTGGAAATAATTTATTAACTTCAGGCAAAAACTCTCTCAAGTTTGTAAAAGCAAAATTTGTAGATATTCTTAAACTTAGAGCAG
>ENA-OWNS01000948-OWNS01000948.1-marine-metagenome-genome-assembly--contig:-NODE-948-length-12404-cov-3.813174_pt1 | contig 12404 bp, 10 predicted proteins | sample MGYA00238137_ERZ651772 | MGnify/ENA primary metagenome ERZ651772 (study PRJEB26903, sample SAMN06264699) | marine metagenome | isolation source: Columbia River Estuary | place: USA:Columbia River Estuary... | reverse complement strand
CACGCTTTAGAATTTCATCGGACACTGTCATCTCGGCACTAAAGTCTGCACTGGCAACCCAAAGACGCAACACATCAGCACCTAGCTCATTGATCACCTTTTGTGGCGAGACCACATTACCAATGGATTTAGACATCTTGCGGCCATTCTCATCCACGGTAAAGCCATGGGTCAGCACCGCCTTGTAGGGCGCAGTGCCATTGATTGCAATTGCCGTTTTAAGCGAAGACTGAAACCAACCACGATGCTGATCTGAGCCTTCTAAGTATAAATCTGCTGGGTAGGTAAGCTCATCTCGGGCACCTATTACCGAGGCATGTGTGACCCCAGAATCAAACCATACATCGAGAGTATCGGTAACTTTTTGGTAATCTTCAGCCTCTTCACCCAATAATTCAGCGGCATCAAGATCGTACCAAGCATCCATTCCGGACTGCTCAACCAAAAGGGCAACCTTCTCAATAATACTGCTGGTCTGCGGGTGAATTTCGCCTGTTTGTTTATGCACAAAAAGAGCAATAGGCACGCCCCAGGTTCGCTGTCTTGAAATACACCAGTCAGGGCTGGCGTCAAGCATGCCGCGAATTCTTGCCTCACCCCATTCTGGGTGCCAATCCACAGACTTAATTGCAGATTTTGCCTTTTCCAATAAGCCATTTTGCTCCATGGAAATAAACCACTGTGGCGTCGCACGATAAATAAGGGGAGTCTTAGTTCGCCAACAATGGGCATAGCTGTGGTTTATCTTACCGCAGCTCATTAAAAGACCCTGATCTGTTAGCACCTGATTAACCGCTTCATCAACTTTGTAGACATGCTGACCTGCAAATAATTCGACATCATCCTTAAATACGCCGTTATCCAAAATATAATTCAGGGTACCAATGCCATACTTATTAGAGACGGAAAAATCATCTAAACCATGATCTGGAGCGGTGTGAACACAGCCAGTACCTGCATCTGTAGTTACATGATCACCCAGCAATACAGGAATCGAACGAGCATAAAATGGATGTTGGGCAACAATATTTTCTAATGCCGCACCCTGACAGCGCGCAAGCACTTTATAGTCAGTTAATTCGAGTCGCTCAGCGACCGATTCAATCAGGTCAGCACCGCAAATCAGTCTTTTAGCGCCTGCCTGAATGAGGCAGTATTCTAAATCAGCGCCAAGGCTAATCGCCTGACTGCTTGGAATAGTCCAAGGCGTGGTAGTCCAGATAAGGAAATTAATAGGCCCTTCGCCGGTTAATCCACCAAAGGCAGACTCTAAAGCTGCCAGTTGATTCTTGTCTTCTACGGGGTAGGCCACATCGATGGAAAACGAGGTTTTATCCTGATATTCCACTTCGGCTTCAGCCAGCGCTGAACCACCCACTACACTCCAGTAAACTGGCTTATAGCCTTTAACCAGATGGCCATTTTCCGCGATTTTTCCTACCGCACGGATAATATCGGCCTCAACATCAAAGTTCATGGTCAAATAAGGGTTTTCCCAATCGGCAAACACCCCAATACGAACAAAATCTTTACGCTGACCATCAACCTGACGCATGGCATAGTCACGGCATTTTTGACGGAATTTTGAATACTCTACCTTGACCCCTGCTTTACCGATCTTTTTCTCTACGTTGTGCTCAATAGGCAGACCATGACAGTCCCAACCGGGAACATAGGGTGCATCAAATCCGCTTAATGTCTTGGATTTAATAACAATATCTTTTAGGGTTTTATTGACTGCATGACCCAGATGAATATCCCCATTGGCGTAGGGAGGACCATCATGCAATATATATTTCTCGCAACCGGCTCTAGCCTTGCGAATGTGCTGATAGAGATTATCCTGCTGCCATTTTTTGAGCATGGCAGGTTCACGTTGCGCAAGGTTGGCACGCATGGCGAAGTCGGTTTTAGGCAGATTTAATGTTGCTTTGTAGTCAATACTGTCAGTCATATCGAATTAAATTTTCCAATCTAATTTTTTTCATTAAGGGTTATTATTAACAAACCACTGATTAATTTTTTTAACATCTTCGCCTATGCTATCGGCGAGATTGTCTAAACTTGTAAACTGTTGCTCATCTCTGATTTTATGTACAAATTCTACGGTGATTCGCTGACCGTATATTTGCTGATCAAAATCTAATAGGTGCACTTCTAAAATCGGCTTTACCTTATCACCTATGGTTGGGCGCACGCCCACATTGGCAGCACCCTTAAATCTTCCTGCCATACCCTCTATTTCAACCCAGACCGCATACACACCGGCTAAAGGGGCTCTAAATCGATTAAGATTTAGATTGGCCGTGGGGAACCCAAGTTTGCGACCCAGTTGCTGACCATAGGTCACCTTGCCAGAAATCGTAAAGCTGCGACCTAATAAATCGCCTACCTGTTTGAAATCTGAAGCCTGTAATAACTCACGAACCAACGTGCTACTAACGCGTCGGCTTTGCACTTCCACCGTTTGCGTATCCTGAACAGTAAAACCCTGCTGACGACCCATGGCTTCAAGCATCTGGAAATCGCCCTTGCGATCACAGCCAAATCGAAAGTCATCACCTACAATCAAATGCTGGGTTTTGACACCATTCACCAAAACCTTATTCACAAACTGCTCAGCAGTTAACTGCCTAAGCTGTTCATTGAAGCGCATACAAACCACAAGGTCGACGCCGAAATCTAATAAGGCTTCAATTTTTTCTCGCAGCCTCATCAACCTTGGCGGGGCTGTTTGCGCAGAAAAATATTCCTGCGGCTGGGGCTCAAAAGTCATAGCAACAGAGAGACCATTTAGCGTTTTAGCACGATCGATTACCTGCTGCAAAATTGACTGATGGCCCAAATGAACACCATCAAACGAACCAATAGTCACAACGGATTGTTGGTTAGCCAGTCGCGACGGATCTAGGTCGCGCATTAGAGTCATTTTTTGCTGCTTCAATGCCAAAGTTACTACTCATTAGTCAAGGCCTCGAGTATACCTAGCAATCAACAGAAAGGTAAGGTATTGCCCCCTAATTGAAGCAAGATAAATGGATTAGATAAGTTTTTGTAAGACATTGTTTTTTAATCATGATTGGTGGTTGCTTTGGCCGGCCCCTGCAACTCTGACCAACGAAAGCCCATTAGCAACAAACTGGCAGCAAAACCAACAAAACCAGCGCCGCAGAGCAAGCCAATATAGCCCACCCTCTGAGTCCAATTAAAACCGTAGAAGGACTCTAAACCACCTAAGGCGTTGGACAGCTGAATCAATACCAATAACATCACCAGTACCGCAATAGCTAACCGGATAAAAAATCTTAACCAGCCCTGAATCGGCTGATAGATACCCTGTTTTCGCAGAGCAAAGTACAGCAGGATTGCATTTAAAAATGCGGATAGAGAGGTTGCTGCAGCTAGCCCTAGGTGACCCACCTGCCAATAACTATGGAGCGGTATCACCAACAATAAATTAAACAGCATATTCATAACCATAGCGATTACACCAATACGCACCGGTGTTCGCATATCCTGGCGCGCAAAAAATCCCGGCGCCAATACCTTAATCAACATAAAGGCAACCAAGCCGGCCGCATAGGCTTTTAAGCTAAGCGACGCCATTGCCATATCGCGGACTGTCATCACCTCGCCATAGTAAAACAGCGTCACTAAAATGGGCTCAGCCAATAAAATCAATGCCACCGCGGCCGGAACCGCAATCAACAGAATCATTTTTAGCGCCCAGTCTAAGGTCTGAGAAAATGCCTGTGTCGACTGAGCCACATGATGTCGAGATAAATTGGGCAATATAACCGTGGCAATAGCAATACCAAATACTCCCAAGGGTAACTCGGATAGGCGATCAGAATAATATAACCAAGAAACACTGCCTGTAGGCAAGAAAGTCGCCAATACAGTATCTAACAAAAGATTAATCTGGCTGACTGAAACCCCAAATATTGCCGGCGCCATCAGTGCTAGTACTTTTTTAACCCCTGAATCCTGCCAGTCAACCGACGGCATGGGTAACATATGAATGGTTTTCAAAAAGGGTAATTGGAATAAAAACTGCACTATACCGGCCAGTAGAACACCCCAGGCCAATGCATAGGCTGGCTGATCAAACAGAGGAGCCGCAAAGAGCGCCGCAAGAATAAGGCATAGATTCAATAATAAGGGGGTAAATGCCGGTACCGCAAAACGATCATAACTATTGAGTACCGCACCCGCTAACCCAGTCATTGAGATAAATAACAAATAAGGAAAAGTAATGCGCAGCATCTCTGAGGTTGCGGCAAATTTGCTGGGGTTATCCATATACCAACTAGGTGCAAAAATTGCCGCCATTAGGGGCGATGCAACCACAATAAATAGGGTGAGTAATATCAGGCATAGGCCCAAATTACCCGCAACTCGACTGACTAGCTGCCTGACGGCGGCTGCACTACCCTTTTCTCGGTATTCACCCAAAATAGGGACAAAGGCCTGAGCAAAGGCACCCTCAGCAAACAGTCGACGAAAGAAATTCGGTATTTTAAAGGCCACGAAGAACACATCGGCCAATGCTTCAGCTCCGATAACACGGGCAAACACCACATCGCGAGCCAGACCCAAAAACCGAGAAAGCATAGTAAAAAACCCCACCACACCGCTAGAGCGAAGTAGTCCATGATCTTTTTTCTGCTTTACGATTTCCTCAGTCACTCTGCTTTCCATTTTACAATTTATGGGCACCAGTTTAACCATAGTCACAACCTTGTCCAAGGGAATCTATCACCAAAGACCAAAACTAAATATACCCAATAACTGCAAACAACAAAAAAGTCTCTGAAAACACCAACAATAAGGTTGAATCTCGCCAAATAACCCTGTATATTTCCGCGCTTTTACAGAGTTCCCTTAACTTAGGAGATAGTTCAAGTGGCTAATTCAGCACAAGCAAAAAAACGCGCACGTCAAAACGAAAAAAGACGTCAGCATAATGCTGGCCTTCGCTCAATGGTTCGTACCTACATTAAGAAGGTTGATGCGGCCCTAGAAAGTGGCGATGCTGCTTTAGCACAAGAAGCCTACAACTCATCGGTTCCAGTAATCGATCGTATGGCTGATAAAGGAATTATCCACAAGAACAAAGCTGCTCGTCATAAGAGCCGCCTTAACGCTCAAGTTAAAGCGCTAGCGACTAAGTAATAAAAATTTAGTATAAAAAAACCGGCTTCAGCCGGTTTTTTTATACCTTAAAATCAGTGCTTCAGCGTTTTAAGACGTAATGTGCTCAGCAATAAATTGTTGTACCACCTGACTGTCGTTATCAAGCACCGTGTATTGCTCTTCCCGTTCAAATAGATCTGCCATATGCGGCGGCAAAGCCGGGTCTTCCGGATAGCCCGCTGCTTTTACAGCATCTGGGAATTTTGCCGGATGCGCCGTTGCCAGAGTAATCATTGGGGTTGATTTGTTATTACTGCATTCACGGGCAGCTGCTAAACCAATGGCAGTATGTGGATCTAACAGGTAATCACTGTCGGCATAGGTTGAGCGAATAACCTCTACCATACCCGCATCATCACAACGATAGCTCGAGAACAAGGCTCTCGCACTGGCAAGCGCTGAATCACTCAGCACCATATGACCATTTTTAGCGTCAGCCATCAAATCTGCAACTTGCTTTCCATCACGATCATAAAGATCAAACAATAGACGCTCAAAGTTGCTGGATATCATGATATCCATACTAGGCGCTAAGCTCTGCTCAAGGGGCTGAGTACTATGATCATTTTCACTAATGCAACGGTGCAAAATATCATTCTGATTAGTTGCAATCACTAGCTGCTCTATAGGAAGACCCATCTTGCTGGCTAAATAGCCGGCAAAAATATCACCAAAGTTGCCCGTAGGCACGGAGAATGACACCTTTCTATGAGGACCACCTAAGGACAGAGAAGCCCAGAAGTAATAAACAATCTGCGCCATAATTCGTGCCCAGTTAATCGAGTTAACTGCAGCGAGCTGCCTGCCTTCAGGTAAAAATGATTGGTCAGAGAAGCTGGCTTTCACCATATTCTGACAGTCATCAAAATTACCATGCAGTGCAATATTATGAATATTATCGGTCATGACTGTGGTCATCTGTCGACGCTGGACTTCTGACACACGCTGATAAGGGTGAAGAATAAAAATATCTAAATTCTTACAATGTCGACAGCCCTCAATAGCCGCAGAACCTGTATCACCTGAGGTTGCGCCCATGATCACGACTTTTTGGTTGCGTTTAGCCAGAATATAATCAAGCAGGTTGCCCAAAAATTGCAGGGCAAAATCTTTAAAGGCCAAGGTGGGCCCTTGGAATAATTCGAGAATCCACTGATTTTGTCCGGCCTGAATCAACGGAGCAATTGCCTCGTGGCGAAAGCCCGCATAGGATTTTTCAATTAACCCACGCAAATCCTGTTCTGGAATGGATCCACCGACAAATGGCGTAATGATCTTCAGGGCTAATTCTTCGTATGAAAGATCACTCCATGAGGCGATCTCTTCAGCACTAAATTTGGGTATTTCTTCTGGCACAAAAAGACCGCCGTCTTCAGCTAAGCCGGTTAATACCACTTCTTCGAAAGTTTTGGGCTCAACGCCGCCCCGGGTACTGATATATCTCATTTACTGATCCAAATGTTCAACGCGAATAAATTTAATAGTATCACGAACCGTTTCAAGGTTTTCAATACGCTCAACCGCGGTGCTAAGTAACTTTTCTTGGGTGACATTGGTTACGATAATCACATTAACGTAATCCTCGCCTACAGGCTGCTCTTTTTGAACAATAGCTTCAATGCTTATCCCTGAGTCGGCCATAATTTTTGTAATATCAGACAACACACCTGGCTTGTCGAGAGCTGCAAAACGCATATAAAAACTGGTTTCAATTTCTTCAATGGCAACAATGGTTCGCTGCTCTAATTCTGCGATTGAGCAACCGAGAGCATTAACCTTGGCATCAGAGGGCATATCGAGTGTTCTGGCTACATCCACAATATCCGCAATCACTGAGGATGCGGTTGGCTCGGCACCAGCACCAGGGCCACAGAATAGCGTTGTACCCACAGCGTCGGCATTGATCATAACTGCATTAGCTACGTCATTAACGCCGGCAATCATGCTCTTATGTGGCACTAGGGTGGGATGAACGCGAAGCTCTACACCCTGCTCCGTTTGTCGGGCAATGCCCAGATGTTTAATCGCGTAACCCAGCTCTTTTGCGTAGGCAACATCCTGCGGTTCTAGCTGAGTAATACCGTCGGTATAGAGACCCTCTAGGGTAAGAGGCATTTCGAAGGCAATCGAAGCTAGAATCACTAACTTATGCGCTGCATCAATACCCTCGACATCAAAGGTGGGATCTGCTTCTGCATAACCCTTCTCCTGAGCCTCAACCAAGACGTCGTTAAAATCACGACCCTTAGTATCCATCTCGGTAAGAATAAAGTTTGTAGTGCCGTTAATAATGCCTGCAACCCAATTGACTTTGTTTGCAGATAGGCCTTCGCGAAGCCCCTTGATAATGGGGATGCCACCAGCTACCGCGGCTTCATAGGCCACTTCAAGACCTTGCGAGGCAGCATAGGCAAAAATTTCCATTCCATGCTCTGCGATAAGTGCCTTGTTAGCAGTAACCACATGCTTGCCATTTTTAAGCGCCATCATCACTAAGTCATAGGCGACCGTAGTGCCGCCAATTAACTCGACGACAATATCAATTTCTGGGTTTTGAGCGACCTCGAAAATATCGCGAACCACTTCCACATCTGAGGTGTCGCAGTTAGGATTGTCACGGCGAGCACCGACTTGCTGAATATTAATCTCGCAATTTGCACGATCATTGATAGAGTCTGTATTGCGTGAAATTACGTTATAAACACCAGACCCAACAGTTCCTAAACCGCAGATACCCACTTGCACAGATCGCACGTTAACACTCCAATTTGTAGTCATTCTTTAGATTTTTATTTATGAAAAAACGGCGGCAACAGTAACCATCTAGTCGATCGCTGTCAATGCCGCCAATTTTATACTATCTTAAGGATTTTTCGGGTTATTTTTGATAAATTATTTTAGTTGATTGTAAGGCCTAAAACTTCAGCGAATTTTTTCGCCGGCTGGTATCCAGGAATCAACGTACCATCCATTAAAATTATCGCTGGAGTACCAGTAACTCCCAGCTGTGTGCCAAAAGCATACTGCTCAGCAACCGGATTGTCTTCACAGACCTCCACATCCACTGAACGTCCTGACTTAACCTTGGTCAGAGCGTCTTGTTGATCTTCGGCACACCAAGCCTTGGCAATTTTATCATAAGAACCGGAAGGTATACCCGCTCGCGGGAAGGCTAGATATCTAACCTCTATACCCATAGCATTAAGCTCTGGCACCTCTTGGTGAAATTTTCTGCAGTAGCCGCAATCAACATCCGTAAATACATTCATAACAGCCTTAGACTCGCCTTCAGGCTTAAAGATAATCATGTCATCGGTGGAACGAGCAGCAAATACATCGCGACGTTTGATCGCCTTCCTTTCTTCCATAGTGTCAACGATACCGCTCTCTGAAACTTTAAGCAGGCCGCCTTCGAACAGATACTCCCCCTGCTCATGAACAAACAATATAGGGCCATTTGTCACCTGCACCTCATATACACCAGGCATTGGCGATTCACCGAGAAATGTAAACTGAATATCGGGCCTTGCCGTCTTGAGCATAGACAACACTGACTGCTCTATAGCGTCAGATGGCTTACTAATTTCTTCAGAAATACTCGACATCGGCTCAGGCACTTTTACTACAACATTATCCTCACCGAGAGAAGTTTCGGGCTGTGAAATTTCAGCCACCTCCTCTTTAGCAACAAATTTTACCGCGCCGAAAAAACAGCAAAGTGCCAATATAAACAGTAAGGTACCTGACTTAGTAGTTAAGACCAAAACGATCTCCTAAAGAAGTAAATAAAACAGGCAATCCAAAAACGGATTGCCTTTATAACTAGAGTATAGCCAATGATTGGCTATCTAAAATGCTTGGGTTTCTATAAGGCTTCGTCGCCAGTCTCGCCGGTGCGAATGCGAAGGGCCTGTTCAACTTTGTACACAAACACTTTTCCGTCACCAATTTTACCTGTCTTAGCAGCCTTCTCGATCGCTTCAATAACCGCATCAAGAATGTCATCAGCAACCACAACTTCTAGTTTAACTTTTGGCAAAAAATCAACCACATATTCTGCACCACGATACAATTCTGTATGACCTTTTTGACGACCAAAGCCTTTAACTTCTGTCACTGTTATTCCCTGCACACCAACCTCTGACAAGGCTTCTCGGACATCGTCTAGCTTAAACGGCTTAATTGTTGCTGACACCAAAAACATAAATAGCTCCTATTTTTCTTAATTTATAATCAATATGGGTTAAAGATACCTTTTTATTCATTATATTGCATCTTTAGTAAAAAAAAATATCATCGAAACCTGATTAATCTAGTTTAGTCTTTTATTTGGCGAATTTTAGACAAAAAAAACCGGGGCATAGGCCCCGGCTTTTTTACAAAGCTGTTAACTTAGCTTTTTGAGCTAGTGAACTCTGGGTATGCTTCCATACCACATTCAGCGATATCAACGCCGTTAGCTTCGTCTTCTTCAGATACTCTTAGACCAATCAATGATTTGATTACATACCAAGCGATGAAGCTTGTTACGAATACCCATACAAAGATAGTAGCAGCACCGATTAGCTGACCTGAGAAAGAAGATCCGTCATTAGTTACTGGAACTAGTAGAAGACCTAGTAGACCAACAACACCGTGAACAGAAATTGCGCCAACAGGATCATCAAGTTTTAGCTTATCAAGAGTAAGGATACTGAATACTACCAATACGCCACCTAGTGCACCGAATAGAGTTGCTTGAAGCGCAGATGGAGTAGAAGGCTCAGCAGTAATAGCCACTAGACCCGCTAGTGCACCATTAAGGGCCATAGTAAGATCAGCCTTACCAAATAGAAGTTTAGCAACGATTAGAGCAGCAATAAGACCACCTGAAGCAGCAGCATTAGTATTCAAGAATACCATTGCAACAGCGTTGGCGCTCTCTACTGAAGCAGTAGCTAGTACAGAACCACCGTTAAAGCCGAACCAACCCATCCATAAAATGAATGTACCTAGTGTAGCCATTGGTAGGTTTGCACCTGGGATAGCATTAATTTGGCCGTTAGGACCATATTTACCCTTACGAGCACCAAGTAAAATAACACCAGCTAGTGCTGCAGAAGCACCTGCCATGTGAACAATACCAGAACCAGCAAAGTCAGAGAATCCTAGGTCACCTAGAGTGTACATACCGAATACAGAAGCACCACCCCAAGTCCAAGAACCTTCCATTGGGTAGATGTAACCGGTCATCACAACGGTGAATAATAGGAAAGACCATAGCTTCATACGCTCAGCAACTGAACCTGAAACAATAGACATAGCAGTTGCGACAAACACTACTTGGAAGTAGAAGTCAGCAGCAGGCGCATAAGTCCAATCATCAGCAACACCGTCACCAGCGATTCCGCTTAGGAAAGTATCACCGCCGTACATAATTGCGTAACCGCATACTAAGTACATAGTACAGGCGATAGCAAAAAGTGCGACGTTTTTAGTTAAAATTTCAGTGGTGTTCTTAGAACGAACTAAACCAGCTTCAAGCATAGAAAAGCCTGCAGCCATCCACATAACGAGTGCACCGCACACCAAGAAATAAAAGGTGTCTAGTGCGTATTGTAATTGAAATATCTCAGTCATTTTGATTCCTCTAGATTAAATTGCTTCGGCACCGGTTTCACCGGTACGGATTCGGATTACTTCTTCAGTATTGGTAATAAAGATTTTGCCATCACCGATTTTTCCAGTTTGGGCAGCTGCTGTAATTGCTTCTACAGCGCGGTCAACTAACTCATCCGCTAAAGCTACTTCGACTTTCACTTTTGGTAAAAAATCTACCACGTACTCAGCGCCTCGGTAGAGCTCTGTATGCCCTTTCTGGCGACCGAATCCTTTTACTTCAGTAACAGTGACGCCTGTTACACCAAGCTCACCTAAAGACTCTCTCACTTCATCTAGTTTGAAAGGCTTAATAATTGCCGTAACCATTTTCATAGTAATTCTCCACTGGATGAAACAATCCATCCGTAATTTAAAAAGTAAAACGAAAAATCCTTGGTTGACTGATCAAGTGCCGGTTTAACCACATTGACTTATTTCAACTAACCAAATTTTCTTTGTTTAAATCTCCCAAGATTTAAAAACTTGCGTGTAATGTAGTCACAAGTAATTTGTTTAATGCATTTAGCATGCCAACTTTTTAATTTGTGGGAATTTCAACAAATAATCGGTATTTTTTAATTTTTCAAAGGCTGATTAAGGCTTAAAATTCTAGTTACGCACCATTTTGGTTCGCTTATATTAGAAGTAAGCACCTCTTTGGTTAGCCCAAAATGGCCATGTTATCGCGGTGCAAATTTGCTAAAGTAGCCCTACGAGGACGTTTTATTATGAAATTTGATGAATTTTACCAACAGCTAACAGATCAGCTTAATCAGGTAACAACTAGCTCCGATGGCATTAGCCAAGAGGCAGCGGTTTACCTTCGTGCTGCCACAAGCAATCTATTTAAAAAACTAGATATTGTTTCTAAAGAAGAATTTGAAGCCCAGAAAGCGGTGCTTGCCCGCTCGAGAGAAAAAATCAATCAGCTAGAGATTAAAATGGAACAGCTGAAACAGCAATTAGATAGTGGCAAATAATAGTGTTCCTTTAAATCGCAGGAACACTTCAGATTATTAGAGCTACAATTGAGTTAAACCTTTAATTGCTGACCTACTAGTTGATAAAGGGACGACTCTCACAGCCCTAAGGACATTGGATGTCGCTATCTATTGTAAGCTCTCGCGCCAAACTCGGACTATCTTCCCCTCTTGTTTCAGTAGAGGTACATCTCTCTAACGGCTTGCCGGCTTTTAATATTGTTGGCCTGCCTGAAACGGCAGTTAAGGAAAGTAAAGATCGAGTTCGTAGCGCATTAATTAACTCTAAGTTTGAGTTCCCCAACCGCCGCATTACTGTCAATCTGGCTCCGGCAGAGCTACCCAAAGGCGGAAGTCGTTTTGATCTAGCCATAGCCATAGGTATTCTGGCGGCTTCTGAACAGATCCCCAAACTGCCACTTGAGAAGTTTGAGTTTATCGGCGAATTAGCGCTGTCGGGCGAACTGCGTGGCATTGAAGCTATTTTACCCTCGGTTATGGCCTGCGCTTCAGCTAATAAACAGCTAATCATTAGCCAGCAAAATGCTGACGAGGCCTGCTTGGTAGAGTCAATTACTGTGCTTGCCG
>ENA-OWNS01000946-OWNS01000946.1-marine-metagenome-genome-assembly--contig:-NODE-946-length-12418-cov-3.216433_pt1 | contig 12418 bp, 10 predicted proteins | sample MGYA00238137_ERZ651772 | MGnify/ENA primary metagenome ERZ651772 (study PRJEB26903, sample SAMN06264699) | marine metagenome | isolation source: Columbia River Estuary | place: USA:Columbia River Estuary... | reverse complement strand
CCTGAGCTACATCCTCAAAAAAAACGGCGCATTTGGCTTCTGGCGATTCCAGCGGCATTAATACTTAACATCGTCGCATTCTGGTTCCTTTGGGACCGTTCTCCTTCGGAAGACTCAAAATTAATTACGCCGGTGTCCATATCATCCGCCAGAACTTCTAGCCTCGCCTCTGTTACCTCAACGCCCGAAGTCCAACAAATTGACACGTCAATGACAATCAAAATTCAACCAACTGAGGCTTCACCGGCAGGGCGAATCATCCCTGAAGCCAATTTAGCAAGCTCTGGTGAGACAGCCGAACTGCTTATCACCCCTACAGACGCTTATCGAAAAACAGCATCGAATTCGATTGCAGCAGAAAGACAGCAGGGTGAAAAATACGAGACATTAGCGAGTCAGCCGGTCAACAAGATAACAGCATTGCCGACCAATATTCAGCGTCAGATACCTGACTTAAAGTTCTCAAGCCACCTCTACGCAGATGACAGTAGTTTCCGAATGGTGAACATCAATGGCAACATGTTTCACGAGGGAGACATTATCGCCGAGGGAATTCAACTTGAACGAATCAGCGAGGAAGGTGTTGTGTTGAATTACCTACACTATACCTTTGAGATTAGCGTCATCAGGGATTGGTCTTTTCAATAACCCGACAGCGACATCATTTAGGGTACGGCGGTTGGAACGGGCTCCACGCTTTGAATCACTGCGGTTGGAATAGGCTCCACACGTTGGATCATCGCCTGCAAGTCAACCAGCCGTTTGTTAACTTGCGCTCGATACTTGTCAATGACCTCAATAGCCTCTTCCGTGATTTTGACTCGATTCTGTATACTCGCGAGATTGCGTTTATTCGCTTCAACCAGATCAGCCTGATCCTGAACCTGCCCTCGCACCAGCGAAAACTGCGTCGTCATATCTTCACTATCATCGGTCAGTGTTTGACGCACCCTAGCAATATCGGCCACGAGCTTATCAATCTCCGCCGCTGATTTGGCAGTTGCTGTTGCTATTGATGTGCTCTGACGCGCGAGTTGCCTTTTTAGTTCTTTATTTGTGCTATTAGCGTTTTGAAGTGCTTTCTCCAACTCCAGAATTTTGGGTCGATTTTGCCGATAAGCCACTCCCCACAATTTGTCAATTTCTGAAATGTTTGTGCTCTGTTGCGCTTTCATTAACTGAAAGGTTTTTTCTATATCATTGCCCGTTGCGCTCAATTCGGATTCGATATCTCGACTGTTCCTCTGAACGTTGTCCAATAGCTGGTTAGACAGATCAAGTTTCTTCTGCACCTCAAAAAGCGTGTAACCACCAAAACCCATCAAGATGGCCATGACAACAATTGTAAAAACCAGCAAACCGTTAAACTTACTTTGTTTGGGAGCTTCTATGCGGCTACTTCTGCGGAAAGAGGCAATATCTTCTTCACCCGGCGCAATTTCGGGAAGTGCTTCGATTGTCTTTTTATCGTCAGTCATTTTTAAACACACATAATCGGTTTAACGTCCGTTCATGAAACTCAAATATAAAAAAGGCTCCAGAAGGAGCCTTCTTCAATTTAACAACCCATTACAATGCAATCATCAATCCATACAACACGGCAGTCAGTGCCAAGCTGCAATGAATAACACCAACCACACTTGCCATTGGTCCTTGCTTACCGAATAGCGCGTTAGCTTGAAGCGCAAAAATCACAACCAACATTGCAATTAGCGCTGTCATTTTAGCCGGATCAGTTGCCATGCCATGTGGCAGGTGAGCGGACGACCCCATAAAAAATAGCATCGGCATTGAAAATAGTGTGTTCGTTCTAGAGGCCAGGGCTGCCTTTGGTGCCGCGGCACCCGCTTCAGGTAATGCCTCACCGCCCTGCGCAACCTGTGTGGCTGAGGCTATGATGATTTTCTGGTTAGGCCAGATAACCAACCAAACATTGAGAAACATCAAGGTCCCGAGGGTCGCGCCTATAATAATATCAAAAGTCACATACTGACCTCTGTAGCCCAGCATCACGACCCCTGTAATAAACGTTAACATAGCGCCCCAACGGAACCACCAGAGTGCTCGGGGAACCAGCTTTTGAATAGCGCCGATTCTATGGGCATCTTCTGCTTCCTTAAAGTATTCCGTTTGCACAAAGTTGAAGTAATACAAAAGGCCTATCCAGGTAATACCTGCTATGAAATGCAGCCATCTAAATATAAAGTCGAAGCCGCCCGCGGTAAATAATGATATGTCCATTGTGCCCTCTCTTTCGATTCAGGGGTTTAACCCTTAATTTATTATGGTTTACTCTAATATAGAGCATGTCGCCGATGATAACATTCCCAAAATTGAAACACTATTATCGCGGACAGACTGCATGCAGATAGTTTTATCACTATACTTGCCGGACCACAGGACTTTCCGGCACACCTTATAAAAGGTAGTATTCCCAGCGAATCATCCATATTCGCGTTGCTTCCGCATCCAGCCGGGACAATGCTAAACAAGGAACCTAGGCATGCGCTTCTTTTGTCTTTTACTTACATTCGCCGTTTTTGGCGCTACTGCCTCTTTTCAAGCCGCAGGCGCATCAGCCGGCAACGACTCGAAGGAAACAGAAAAAGCCAAGCCTTTGACGGTTGTAGAGAAAAAGCAGGATTGGAAAGTTTTTACTTCGCTTGATCTGTTTGCCTATAGCGCGCCCGTTTCGGTAGACAAGTTCGCCAACGACTTTGACGCACCGCTTGAATCCGGCGATACAGCCTTCACCCATGATCAAATTGAAGTCGGCGTTCAGTGGAATGAGTGGCGCGTCTCCTACGTACAGCGTTTCGACTACGTCACAAGCTTCACCGAAGACACGGCGCTATATCATCACAGCGTGAAAAACGATTTAGCCTTGCCCACGAACCGAGAGTACGACCTCCTATTAGACGTCGAGAGATTAAACGCAAAGGGTATTAAGCTCGGTTATAACTGGGAATTCAGACAAGACCTTTCTTTTGATATTGCGTTTGCCTACTACAACGAAGTGACCGACCTTCAGTCAGGCAAGGCCGCTGTCAATGGGGACCTCGAGCCACTCACAGATGAGTTGAGAGCGGAAGCAGAACTAATTTTGGATGGTATTAGTGCAGACAACCGCGACCTAAGCGCTCTTCTCGCTTTGATTGAGGACGTTAACGCCAGAGTTGTCATCGACTACTACTACGACGAACCAAAGTTTAATGAGCCTGACTATGCTGTGCCAGTCATCACTGGACCCTCTAATCCTGTCATTTCAGGCGTTGACTTCAGCTCCCCTAGTGGCACTGGATATTCACTTGATCTGGGGATGAACTGGCAAGTCACTGATCAACTCAATCTGGATCTGAAACTTTTTGATGTCGTTAACAACTTTAGCTGGAAAAATGCCCCCTATTCCGTCACAACTTTCAATCTTAATCCAGCGCTAGTGGATGCTATCGGCGTCAGTCAGGATTTTATCGACGGACTCATTGTTACACCCAATGATCTCGTAGGTCGGCACGTGGATGTCACGATTCTTAATCGGGACTACGATCAAGAGCTTCCTTGGCGGGCAAATTTACGGGCAAACTATTCTCTCGATAAGGAAATTAACATACTCAATTTTTGGACGCCTAACATTTCAGTGCTTGGCGGCTATTACTATACAAAGACGCAGCACTTTCCAAGCTTAGGTATTGGATTCGATGACACGCTGCAGTTGGCTTATGATTTTGGTGGGGAAGCTTTCTCGATAAATTATCGTAACCGATACTTCTTTGCCCGTCTGATGACTGACTCTCTCGCTTTCGAGGATGCGCACACTATTGGTTTAGCCCTTGGGGTTAACTTTGGATTCTGATCTATTTTCTGACCCTCAGAGGGTTTCTTGATCGAATTCATAACTCCCTGGCGCAGGGAGTCTTGCGTCATCTCGGATTGAGATCTCTTTCTCGAAGATAGCCCATTTATCACTAGGCCTATCGTGAGCGCAACTACACCAACCTAAGCGTCATTTTCCATGACAACGGAAAACAACTCTGGATTTGTGAGCGCATTCAACCAAGTGTTAACCGACTGCTCATTTCTCTCGCACCTGCAGTGACGGCAAAAAAAAAGCCCCGCTGATGCGGGGCTTTTCGTTTTCTTGTGTCAGGTTCGCTGACGAACCTAACTGGCTAAAGCGGTTTACATCATGCCGCCCATACCGCCCATGCCACCCATGCCGCCCATATCAGGCATAGCAGGTGCACCAGCACCACCTTCTTCTACAACATCGGTAATCATGCATTCTGTTGTAATCATCAGTCCGGCAACAGAACCAGCAGCTTGGAGTGCTGTTCTGGTTACTTTAGCCGGATCAGGAAGACCAAACTTAATCATGTCGCCGTATTCACCTGTTGCCGCGTTATAACCTTCAGAACCTTTGAGGCCCTTCACTTTATCAACAACAACTGAAGCTTCGGCACCAGCATTGGTCACGATCTGACGCATTGGTGCTTCCATCGCCCTGCGGAGCAGTGCAATACCAACATTTTGATCCTCGTTATCACCGGTCAAGCCTTCAACAGCCTGAAGCGCACGAATCAGAGCAACACCACCGCCAGCGACGATACCTTCTTCAACTGCCGCTCGTGTTGAGTGCAGCGCATCTTCGACTCGGGCTTTCTTCTCTTTCATCTCTACTTCGGTTGGTGCACCCACCTTAATGACAGCAACACCACCGGCAAGCTTGGCAACACGTTCTTGCAGCTTTTCACGATCGTAGTCTGAAGAAGTATCTTCAATCTGAGCTCGAATCTGATTCACCCGGGATTCGATATCGTCGGACTGACCAGCGCCATCAACAATCGTTGTTGCTTCCTTGGTCAATGTGATTCGCTTGGCTTGACCAAGATCGTCCAGTGTTGCGCCTTCAAGCGAAAGACCAACTTCTTCAGAAATCACAGTACCGCCAGTGAGGATCGCGATGTCCTGCAGCATTTCCTTGCGTCGATCTCCAAAACCTGGCGCCTTGGCAGCAGAAACCTTCACAATGCCACGCATGTTGTTAACAACCAACGTTGCCAAAGCTTCACCTTCCACATCTTCAGCGATTACCATCAATGGCTTACCGGCTTTAGCGACAGCTTCAAGTACTGGCAGCATATCGCGGATGTTTGAAATCTTCTTATCAAACAAAAGAATATATGGGTCTTCCAGTTCAGCGCTCATGCTTTCCTGGTTATTGATGAAGTAAGGAGACAGATAACCACGGTCAAACTGCATACCTTCAACGACGTCGAGTTCGTTTTCGAGACCGCTTCCTTCTTCAACCGTGATGACACCTTCCTTACCAACCTTATCCATCGCCTCTGCAATGATGTCGCCAACCTGTGTGTCACTGTTTGCTGAGACACTGCCAACTTGGGCTATGGTTTTACTGTCGCTACAAGGCACAGCTAAATTCTTAACTTCCTCGACGGCTACTGCTACTGCCTTGTCGATACCGCGTTTGAGATCCATTGGATTCATGCCAGCAGCAACCGATTTCAGGCCTTCGTTTAAAATCGCCTGAGCGAGCACTGTTGCCGTTGTTGTTCCGTCACCGGCTACGTCTGATGTTTGTGAAGCAACTTCCTTCACCATCTGAGCACCCATATTTTCGAATTTGTCTTTCAGTTCGATTTCCTTGGCAACAGATACACCGTCTTTAGTGACGGTTGGAGCACCAAATGATTTATCCAGTACTACATTTCGGCCTTTTGGCCCGAGTGTAACTTTTACGGCGTCTGCCAGTACGTTGACTCCAGCCAACATTCTTTGACGGGCTGAATCACCAAATTTTACGTCTTTAGCTGTCATAACTTTGTTCCTTATAATCGCTTAAATATTCTGTACCGGGTGTCTTATTCAACAACACCAAATACTTCGCTCTCATTCATAATGAGTAGCTCTTCCCCATCGATCTTGACGGTGTTACCCGCATATTGACCAAACAGAACCTTATCTCCAGCTTTCAGATCAACTGGCTGAACTGAACCGCTGTCCAGTTTCTTGCCAGGCCCTACTGCCAAAACTTCACCCTGAGAGGGCTTTTCAGTAGCTGAACCAGGAAGTACGATACCTCCGGCTGATTTTGTTTCTTCTTCGGTGCGTCTTACGACGACACGGTCTTGCAATGGACGGATATTCATTCATTTCTCCCGTTTCTGGTTTCTTCAAACACCATTTTTGTAACAGCGTAAAAGTCCATGATTCACAACCCGGCTGATTTACCAACCAGGATTTAATTCAACAAAAAACTCGCTAAAATGATGCTGCTACCGTTCCTTGATTGGACACCTATTGGAGGCGGCCACCAAAGAACGAACAGCGCAAATTAGCACTCTGCTTCGTCGACTGCTAATAATATGGGCGAATTGGTCAGAGTCAACCCAGCAGCCTGAATTTATTTTCACTTACTCGAAATTTTCGGAAAATGTGCAAGGATTGGGGGCAAATTGGCCCTGAATATCAATAAAAACGGGAATTATCTTGGCGAAAACTAAAGTTGGCTCAAAAAACCTGAAAACAACCCTGACAAAAACCGAGAAGGCTCAAGCACTCGTCTGGCAGATTGTGTTTGCAATTCCAAAAGGTAAAGTAGCGACTTATGGCCAGATTGCGACAATGGCCGGTCTTCCAGAGCAATCCCGAATGGTAGGACGTATACTTTCCCGCCTGCCGAAAGGGTCCAAGATACCATGGCACCGGGTCATCAACAGCCAAGGGAAAATCTCAAACCCAAACCCGTCTAGACAGCAGCAGCGCCTTGAGGCGGACGGCATCACGCTGGTAAATGGTCGCGTACAGCTTACCCTGCACCAATGGAAACCCTGATGCATGGCTAGCTAGGCCAAGTACGAGGTTCCTCCGACGTTTAGAAGAAAACTTCCGCTGAAAGCATCCGTTCCGACGAGTTAATTTACCGAGAAGCGCTCGTTCTGTTCTTTTTATCCTGAGTCTTATCCTACTAGCAGTAACTGTCTCGGCGCCTCAAGCACTGAAGCCGCTTATCTCTCAACACGAGGCCAGCGTGCCTGTCTACGATAAGCGAAACTCGCGGGGCTCCAGTCGGCGGCATGCCTAAACGCCTGACGTGGTTTCCTTGGGGTCTTCATTTCGCCTCATCAAAATAACCACGAGTACTATTGCCGGCAAACCCAAACCTGCAGCCACAATAAAAAATGTCAGGTAACCTTCTGCGTCCACAACAATGCCTGAAAAGCCACTGATGACTTTACCCGGTAGCGTCATAAGAGAACTAAATAGCGCATATTGAGTCGCCGTATAAGCTTTGTTTGTCAAACTTGAAAGATAAGCAACAAATGCGGTGGCGGCGAACCCTCCGCTAATATTATCTGCACTAATCACAACCGCCAGCCACATGAGCTCAGGCTGCAACGTTGAGAGGAACGCGAACAGCAAATTGGTTGAAGCGACAGCGACAGCGCCAATCAGCAGGGGGCGCAAGATTCCCCACTTGACAACCAGCAACCCGCAGATTGCAGAGCCAGCGATTGTCATGAAGAACCCAAACACCTTCGCAATGCTCGCGATTTCAGACTTTGTATACCCCATATCTAGATAAAAAGGATTGGCCATGACTCCCATCGCGATATCACTCAATCGAAATACTGAAATAAAAACCAGAATTACAATTGCAAACTTTCCGTTCCGCTGAAAGAAATCGACAAAAGGACAAACGATAGCGCCAATCATCCAGGCCCGGAGGTCCCGTAACCTGCCTGGCTTCATTTGAGATCTCGCGAGAAAATCAACCACCATTTGCTCACTGGCCAGAGTTGCAGGTTTGGTCTCACTCTGTTGCGGCTCAGAGACCAGCATTACAGTCACAATACCCAGCAACACTGTTGCTGCCATTAGCTGGTAGGCAACTGTCCAAGAAAAAAAGTCTGCAAGATAAAATGCACCGGCTCCGGCGACTAAAAGTGCAATTCTATAGCCGAATATATAGGTAGCTGACATGGCCCCTTGGTAACGATCCGTCACCGCCTCGATGCGATACGCATCGATGGCTACATCCTGTGTTGCGGAGGAAAAAGCAACTAGCAGCGCAAAAGCCGAGAGCACAAACAAGTCAGCAGTGCCAACTAAAGACATGCCAAAGAGACCTGCTGAGATACCAATTTGGCCAGCAAGCATCCATGATCTGCGCTGCCCAAGCCGTCCCAACAAGGGCAATTTTAACCGATCCACGACAGGCGCCCAGAACACCTTGATGGAATAGGTAATGCCTATCCAAGCGAAGAATCCTATCGCACTTCTACTGATTTCCTCATCACGCAACCATGCGGTCAGCGTTGAAAAAACAAGCAAAAATGGCAGTCCACCGGAAAAGCCCAGAAATGCCATCGCAATGACCCGGGGATGCATATAGATCGCCAGCACTTCCCCCCAGCGCATTTCTTCAGAAGCATCCCTGTTAATAGACATCCTTTTGACTAATCTCGAAAGTTATCGAACTGAATTGGCATATCGAGATCACTGTCTCGGATGAGCGCCATTACCTGTTGCAAGTCATCTCTCTTCTTACCCGTGACACGCACCTTGTCACCCTGAATAGCCGCTTGCACCTTCATTCTTTTGTCTTTAATCATTTTGACAATCTTTCGGGCCAAATCTGTATTTATACCTTGCCGCACCAATATATGTTGGTTAATCACTTTTCCACTCGGTTTTGGATCGCCAACCTCGAGCACTTTGACATCTATTTTTCGGCCGACCATCTTTGCTCGCAGGACATCGAGCATTTGGTCTAGCTGAATCTCGGCCTCGGCAGTGAGCGTGACTTCATTTTCAATTCTCGCGTATTTTGCATCCACACCACGAAAATCGTATCGCGTACCAATTTCCCTGTTAGCCTGATCCACTGCGTTATTGAGTTCCTGCAAATCTACCTCTGACACTGCGTCAAACGATGGCATGTCTATTTCCCCTCATATTCTTTACAATTATGTCTTTAAACGAAGCATACCAGAATCAATTTGTCCCGTTGTGATCCGATTCACAACCAACCATCGAACAATGTACGTCAGAGTGTTACTAGGATATTTATGATGGTTTGCAACCAAAGAGCTTTTAAGCTTCGCTTGGGTTCCTCACCCCCGACATCACGATGAGTACACGTGCAAGCGAAGCGGAAACTACCCCCCAAAATGGAAACTCTGATCGACACAGCAAAACATAATCTTAATCAGCCTGACATTTCAAACCAGTTGGTCGTATCTCACCTTTCAGTTTGAACTCAAGCTTAAAAGCCCGCTAGGCCGGGCTATAACAACCAGGAACGTTAAATGGGAAAACGACTCAGCAAAATTTACACACGCACCGGCGACAAGGGCGAAACAGGACTTGGCGACGGTTCCCGGACAAACAAAGACAACAGCAGAATTCAGGCCATTGGTAGTGTTGATGAACTCAATAGCTGGATAGGTCTTCTTGTGGAACAGCTAGTCAATTCTGAACAGCCAGGCCTCGCACCATCGGCTGGTTTCTTGCGTGGCTGCCAACACAGGATTTTTGATCTGGGAGGTGAAATATCTATCCCCGGCTACCAGATAATCACGCAAGCGCACGTTGAAAAAATTGAGTCTGAACTGGATGCGCTCAATCAGCATCTGCAACCGCTGGAAAATTTTATTTTACCCGGGGGCTCCGAGCTTATCGCTCAGGCACATCTTGCTAGGAGCATCTGCAGACGCGCCGAGCGCGATCTGGTCACGCTTCGGAATGAACCCGATCAATCAGTAAACCCCGAGGGTTTGCATTTCCTGAATCGACTATCAGATTACTTGTTTGTCCTTGCACGCCACATTGCCCGAGTACAAAAAATCGAGGAAGTTCTCTGGCAAAAGGGCTAAGAACCCCTACAAAATCAGTCTCTTGAGGTCTGAAAGCACTTGCGCGATGTGAGCGGTAAAACGCGCAGCTTCTGCGCCATCGATAGCACGATGATCATAGGACAGCGATAGCGGCAATATATTGCGGGGTTGGAACTCAATTCCATCGTAAACCGGCGCCATCTTCGATTTGGACACCCCCAGAATTGCTACTTCAGGCGCATTTACGATTGGCGTAAATGCAGTGCCGCCAATACCCCCGAGACTGGATATCGAGAAAGTGCCTCCCTGCATTGCGTCCATGGGCAGTTTCTTTTCTCGAGCCAGGGCTGCTAGCTCTGCAGTTTCCTGAGCTACCTGAATCACGCCTTTTTTGTCTGCATCCTTAATCACTGGCACAACGAGCCCGTCGGGCGTCTCTACTGCGACGCCGATGTTGTAGTACTTCTTGTAAACCATGTGCTCAAAACTGGATTCAATCGAGGCGTTAAATTGTGGATATTTGATTAGTGCGTTTACGCAAGCTTTGACTAGAAAAGCGAGAGGCGTAATTTTTTTACCTGTTTTGGCAAGTTCAATGTTTTGCGATTTTCTAAATGCTTCAAGCTCTGTAATGTCTGCTTCATCAAACTGAGTAACGTGAGGTACGTTGACCCAGCTTCTATGCAAATTTTTAGCACTCGCTTTTCTGATTCTTGAAAGCTGCACTGTCTCTATAACGCCGAATCTTGAGAAATCCACATCCGGAATGGGTGGAATACCTCCACTAACAACATCGGCACTCGACTTGCTGCTGGGCTCACTCAAGCGTTGCTTAACAAAGTTCTGAATGTCCTCCTTGAGTATTCGGCTTTTCTGACCTGAAGGTATTACTTCACCAAGATCAACCCCATACTCCCTGGCCTGTTTTCTCACTGCCGGACCAGCATGAACCAGCGCACTGGTTTCCAATGAAGAAGCTAATGTCGCCACTGGTTGTGGCGCCGCTGGTGTTGAAACAGGTTTCAGGGGCACAGCCTCTACCGTAGCTGCAGAGACTGCTGGGGCACTCGCTGTTTCACTAGGATCCGAAGTTTGGTCCGCAGCCATGAGTCTAACTAGCGCGTCACCCTCTTTCACCTCAGCGCCCTCTTCCACAAGAATCTCGAGCACCTCGCCCGCTACAGGGGTTGGTATTTCCATGCTTGCCTTATCTGATTCGAGTACGACAAGAGAATCTTCGGCTTCCAAGGCATCACCCACCTTTACCAGAACATCTGTTACCAGCACCTCGTCGGCTCCGCCTACATCGGGCACAGCAATTATTTGCTCCCTCGGCGCAGACGCGTCCTGAACCGGCGAAACCTGGTCACTCTCTTGCGCCGCCATCACTTCTTGACTTTCATCGGGAACAGATTTGGGCGTATTTTTTTCGTTCGCCGCTGATTGCATTGCAGGTTCGGCAGCTGTTGCTATTTCCAGCTCAATAATCAACGTGCCCTCATCAACGATATCCCCTTCTTTAACTGCAATGGACACTACCTTGCCGCCTTCCGGAGTCGGTATTTCCATACTGGCCTTATCAGACTCCAGCACGACAAGGGAGTCATCCTTAGCAATCACATCGCCGACAGATACAAGAATTTCAATTATCTCAACTTCGGCGGCGTCGCCGACATCAGGAACCAGAACTTGCAGGGCCATATCTCGATTATCCTTTAACTTCCCATTCGAAATGGCGAATTCAACTGCGCCAATATTATTTTCTCACCGCTACCCCAACGCTGATTTAACTAAGCGCGGGATTAACTTTTTCAGGATCGATACCGAACTTTTTAATTGCAGCGGCGACCTGGCCGACGTCGACGACATTGTCTTCAACCAATGCTGTGAGTGCTGCGACAACAATGAAATAGCGATCAACCTCAAAAAAGTGACGCAGCCTTTCTCTTGTATCGCTACGGCCAAAGCCATCTGTACCAAGCACTGTATAAGTACCCGAAATAAATTCTCGAATCTGATCGGCGTAACTCTTCATGTAGTCAGTGGATGCAACCACTGGGCCCTTTGCACCCTCGAGACATTCCTCTACAAAAGATTGCCTTGGTGTTTCTTCAGGATGCAGCATGTTCCAACGGGACGTAATTAACCCATCTCTACGCAGTTCATTGAAACTGGTCGCACTCCAGACGTCAGCATCAACATCAAAATCTGCCTTTAAAATAGCTGCAGCTTCTATAACTTCGCGTAAAATCGTACCCGAACCTAGCAACTGCACGACCTTTCTGCTGCTTTTTTTGCTATTTTTCTTCAGCAAATACATACCTTTGATAATGCCTTCTTCACATCCTTTTGGCATGGCTGGCTGAATATAGTTTTCGTTCATCACTGTGATGTAGTAGTACTTGGCTTTCATGTCCACGTACATTTCTTGCAAACCGTGTTGGATGATTACCGCCAACTCGTAACCATAGGTCGGATCATAAGTTACGCAGTTAGGTACAGTGCCCGCCAGAATGTGGCTATGGCCGTCCTGATGCTGTAATCCCTCACCATTCAGCGTC
>ENA-OWNS01000941-OWNS01000941.1-marine-metagenome-genome-assembly--contig:-NODE-941-length-12452-cov-4.468364_pt1 | contig 12452 bp, 10 predicted proteins | sample MGYA00238137_ERZ651772 | MGnify/ENA primary metagenome ERZ651772 (study PRJEB26903, sample SAMN06264699) | marine metagenome | isolation source: Columbia River Estuary | place: USA:Columbia River Estuary... | reverse complement strand
ATCTTTCCTCGGCTTCGTATGCCAATAGATACATTGTGTCGCCTTTGAAAACAAAATCAGCCACGTTAAGCTCTTTGCTTCCATACACCACCTCAGGTTCTTTCGGTGAAATCGTAATAAGATCAAGTTCGCCACTTTGCAGAATAGTCGTGTCCTTGGGATTCACTTGTGAAAACGACACCAGTGCCATCATCAGGAAGAATAGAATGGAATAGAGACGTTTCATCAGCTCTTTATTGAAAGATGCATGACGATGAAAAAATTCATATTTGCTTATGGTAAATTCCATTTAATAATTGACCACATAAAACCATTTAAATACTATTAAATTATTCAACTCTAATTTCATATAAACTATCAGTTGGAGTATATGAAAATGCAACAAAATCCCCAAGTGTTAAATCACTAACAATATGTTCCAAATTTTTATTGATAATATTATGTAATCCAAATGAATTTCCAAATTTAACATCAGGATGTTTTTCCTTTATTCTATCATACACATTAGAAAATAATTCTTGATATACTGGAATCCATCTTTCATTATAACGAAATTGTGATTCTGTTTCACCTGCAATTATTACAGAATCAACTATATGATATCTTGAAAGAATTGCGTCTAAAACAGTTACAAGTTCATCTTCATTTATTCCATTAAGTGTAGGTTTTCCAATCCAATCAGGGAATGGTCCCAAAGTTGCTCCATTGATTATTGAAAAGTAAAGAGTTACTTTATGATTATTTTTTTCATTTAATCCCATTATGATATCAGATTGAGACCAATCAAATTTTCCTTCTACAGGTTCAATGATATTCCAAAATAGATAGACATTACTTCTACCAATTCCCGTTGATGATGCATCTGTAAAAATTTCATCAAGTTGTTGTAATGATATAGATGAAGAAGGGGAATTAATCACCAATCCAATATTTTCATTATTTTTATTAGTTATAATTTCTGAAGATGGCGTAATAAACAATACAGATGATACTGCAATAATTGCAATAACAGGAATAATTATGCCTATTATTCTCTTATCCATAAAAATTAGAAAATAAAAGAAAGTAAAAAAGTTGTGATTCTGGTAGTTTATCCAGAAGTACAACCACTATATCCACATTCGATGCAGATACTACAACCTTCTACAAATACAAGATTGTTTTTACATGTTGGACAAAGACGATCCTCTGAAACTTCTTCTTGTTTTGGAGTTTCAATCTTAATTTCCTCATCATGTATTTTTAGTGCTAATGATGCACCAACTTGTGTTTTGATGTATTTGTTTGTGATATTTTCATGTATGTAAGATAACATGTATTCACTAGGTGTAACTTCAAATGTTTTTTGTGCATTCTCACTTGTCATATGAAGAACTTGTTTATGTCTAGAACCATCACGGTAGACAGTCATTCCTTTGAGTCCAAGTTCGTGTGCTAACAAGTATGAAGATTTTACATCTTCAGCAGTTACATCATATGGCATGTTGATTGTTTTTGCAATTGCATTTCCAATCCAATCTTGCCATACACTTTGGGCCATGAGATGATCAGCCCAGTGAATATCCATTGCAGTTACAAAGACATCTTGCATCCATTGTGGAATTTCATCAATTCCACTCAATGAGCCATAATTGTCTGCAATCTTTTCAAGAATTTCATCACTGTAAAGACCTTCATCTCTAAGAGCTGCTTCAAGAATTTTGTTTGTGTAAAAGAATCTTCCAACAGTAACTCTTTTCTCAAATACAAGTGCAAATGCTGGTTCCATTCCGTTTGAACAATCTGCAATCATAGAAAGGGTACCAGTTGGTGCTACTGTAGTAGTTAGAACATTTCTAATTCCTTGTTTTTTGATTTTTTCAATTAATGGTCCCCATTCAAATGAATGAGCATCTTTTGATTTCTCATAGTATCCTGCAACTGGAATCTTACCTTCAGGGTATTCAGTTTTTGAACATAATGGGAATTCACCACGAGAATTAGCAAGGGCTACACTTTCTTCCATGGAATAATATGTTAGGGCTTCAGAGAGTTTTGACTGTAGTTCATATCCTTCTTTTGAATTGTATGGAATTTTGAGTTTGTATAATAGATCAGCTACTCCCATAACTCCAAGTCCAATTCTTCGGGATTCTTTTGAGGCTACATTGATTTCTGGAACTGGATAATGATTTACATCAATAATATTATCCAAAAATCTTGTTGTCTTTCTAATGATTTCTTCATATCCTTGCCAATCAAATTCATATGAACCATCTGCTTGTTTTTGGGCATAATTAACCAAGTTGATAGAACCAAGATTACAGGATTCGTATGGGTAAAGACTTTGTTCACCACATGGATTTGTAGCTCGTAATGGAGCTTGTCTTGCTTTAGCAAATACATTGTACTTGTTAATTTGATCAAAGAAGATCAAACCAGGTTCTGCACTTTTCCATGCAGACAATGCAATTAAATCAATTAATTGATGTGCATTAATTTCTTTAACTGGTTTTCTGTCTTTTGGACTACGTAAGACATAATTTCCATCTTCAGAATTTACAAGTGCATTCCAGAAATCTTCCCAGATACCAACACTAACATTGAAATTTTCTAAAATTCCAGGTTCTGTTTTATTTGTAATAAATTTTTCAACATCAGGATGCCATGCTTCAATGATTCCCATGTTTGCACCACGTCTTTTGCCACCTTGTTTAACAACTTCAGTGACAGTATTGATGATGTTCATAAAAGATACTGGACCAGATGCAACACCAGATGTAGATGCTACAATAGCACCCTCTTCACGAAGATCAGAATAATTTATTCCAACTCCACCACCTGATTTGAAAATTAATGCTGCATCAGAAGTAGATTTCATAATCTCTTCCATACCATCATTCATTCCAAGAACAAAGCATGCTGAGAGTTGTCCTAATCTTCCACCAGCATTCATCATTGTTGGTGAATTTGGCAAAAAGTTTTGTGCAGTCATCATTTCAAAGTATTCAGTGATTCTATCAGAATAAACTTCAAGTTTTTTTGCTGCCAACAATGTTAAAAGATCTTTGAAACTTACTTTCATTTGGCCTTTATTTGCTAGTGTTACATAGTGATTGATTAAGGATCTAAAATGCCACTTGTTGAAGAAATAGTCTCCTACTTTGAATTTGTAATCAAAAGCATCTAATTTTTCAAGATAGGATTTTGCTTCATCAATATCTTGTTTATTATTTCCAGATTTATCAAATACTTGAGAATCATATAGCATATCGCCAATTCCAACTAGAATTGCTACTCGCTCAAACATTTGAGTTGGAGTCTCAATTATCTCACTTTTTGAATTTCTAAATAGGTATCTTGAGGCTAAAACTCTCAAACAATTAAGATCAAATTTCTTAGAAACTGGATCAAGAGCCTTTAGATTCAAAACTCTCATTTTCTCATCTCTAAGTTTTCGTCTTTCGTGTCTGTAGACTATGTAAGATTTAGCGATATCGCTGTTTCCACTATCAATCAAAGTTGATTCTACAATATCTTGAATATCCTCTACTGTAGGTGCTTTAGTGTTTGTAAATCCTTGTTCAACAAGTTTGTTAAGCACTTCTCCTGCTAAGTTATCTGCAATACCACGGTCGGCTTTAGAGGTGGCTGCTAATGCCTGAAATATGGCATTTGAAATTTTATCTAAATCGAAAGCCGTAACTGTACCACTACGTTTACGGATCTCATTGATCGTATTTTCTATTTGTGAATTATCCATAATAATGTCTCCACGTTAGTAAGAATAGTAGTATCTATAAACTTTCAATGGAATAAATTTTTAATTTTAGTCAAACCAATTTGATAACGGTACTATGTGTATTGTAGTGCATTAAATTAAGAAATATTCAATACGAGTATCGTACTAATCAACATACCAAAACAAATATTTTAATAATTATGAAAGCATAATGTATATTCTGATCACGATGATCGCATTGAATTATAATCTACTAGATAGAATTTAAAAAACTATACGATATACGGAGATTTACATTTTGGACATTTGTCCTCAAATGGTTGATCTTTAAATCCACATTCACCGCAGATGGAAGTTTGTCTAACAAGTTTAAATGATGGTACTAATTCGGTAGTCTTTTCAATGGATTTTTTAATTTCATCAACTTTAAGATCCTTATCAATATCCAATGTAATTAGTAATCCACCATTAAGTAATTTTGAGAGTTTATTAGATTCAGAGATAACTTCAGTCTTGTTAGTATAATCATGAATTTCTGAAGAATTGATTACAGTACCCTGAGAATAGAAATCACTTTCCATGGAATTAAGACTAGAGTTTTTACCATATTTTTCACCATCTAATGTTGCAAAACGAGATGATGCTTCAGTTTCAATCATACAGATAGTCACATTATCACCTAATTCCTTGCCTTTTTTAGCCCCAACATCAACTGCAGTTTCAATAACCTTGTGAAGAATAGCGCGACCATCTTTGTTATCCTTGAATCCTAGTATGTTAAAGACAGATTCCTTAAGACCGACTAAATTTACGACTAGAGAAACGGAACTTCTTTGCATGTATTGAGTATTTTTAGCCAATATTGGATTTAATCCTCTTCGGGTTAGGTCTGAAATTTCTTTCTTTCTTAATGCCATTGAAGCCAATGCTGGTTTTAGCAATAATGCTAATCTTGCTCTAAAGTAAGTTTCATCTTTATTTGATTCAAATGCTAATCTTGGAAGATTAATTGAAACAGATTGTAAGTTAATTGCAAGTGAACTTGAAGATTTAGAAGTTCCATTTGTAACACCATTACTTGCTACTTGACCTTTAGCAATCATTATTTTTCCACCAAGCAATAGGATTTCAGATATTGATTGTGAAACGTCAGTTATCTTTCCTTTTTCATTATCAATTATTAAACCAATTTTTGGTATTGGAGTAATTGTAACATAATTTTTGTAAGCATTAATAATTGAATTAATTATTTTTGTATCTGTACCTAGTTGTAATCTAATTGATATGTTTGTACTAGTTTTATTATATTTAGAAGTAGTAGAAGCAGTTGCAAATGCATTTGTTAATTTTTCTTCAAGTTCTGGAAGAGATTTAGAATGTTTTGTAAATAATGTAGTTAATCCATCCAATACAATTTCTTGTGAAGCTTCTTTTGACAAAAGTGAAATTATAACAGATAAAGAACTTGTAATTTCATCAAGTTGTTTTGATGAATTAATTCTGGATACATCAAGATATTTTCCACCAAGATCAAGTCCATCATCAAGTAATTCTTTAACATTTACAAATACTGTATCAGGAATCATAGACCAAACTCCAGGATTTGAAATATGTAAATCTCCTGACAAGTGATTATCAGCTACATCTTTTGGTAAAACATTAGTTAGTAAATGTTCAGCAAATATTTTTTGTCCTGCATTAAACAAAAGACCTTCAGCACCATTGTCAACATCATCTAAATTAGAAACCATATCTTGAACATCATAAACAGGCATGCCTAGTCGTGCAAGTTTATTTCTATATTCTTCATGTCCATGTTCTAAGAGAACTGAATTTACCATATCTCTAATAACTGCGCCTGTAAGATAGGTAGTTTGATACTTGTAAATCCTATTTTCAACTTCTTCAGTAATTTTTTGTGCCAATTCTAATGGAAGACTACCTTCACGAACTAATGATTGAATTATTTTATGGGAGTTGAACTCTTCAATGGATTCACCAGATGTTCTAACATACATTTTTCCACTTTCAATAATTGATCTTTCTTCAATTTGTCTGGCTAAACTTAAAACAAGTTTTCCAAGATTAGTAATAGTATAACGTCTTTCAGATTTGTTAAGTGCAACAAGTGATTGTCTAAGTAATTTTCTTAAGTGATATGCAAATTTACCACTTTCTTTTTTAGATTTGAATCCAGCTAGTGATTTAAGTTCAGAATAAGTTAATGGGCCTTTTGAATTTAAAATTCTAAGAATATCAATTCTATTAGGACTTGCCATAACAGAGAATATCATTCTAACACGTTTTGATGTAGATTGTAAAATTCCACCTCGTTTTGGATCAGAATCGTCGTCGATATCAGAATCTAAATCAGCATCAAGATCATCGTCATCATCAGAACCTGCATCCATGCCAAGTTCTAATTCTTCTTCACTCATTGTCATGACTAGATCTAAGTTAAGCACTAAATAAGACTTATGACTGAAACGAATTTCAAAATATTAAATAAAAAATTAAGATTACAATGTATGACAAGAAAAAATATTAAAAAAATTAAGAAAAAAGATCATGTTGAGATTATTTTTCTTCAACATCTAGGGAAAATTCAGATGTAGAAAGTTTTTGTCCACAAGATGGACATTTACCATTAGTTGGATTCAAAACATCCTTTAATGATTTTAGCATTTTCATATCCTTGATCTTTTCCCCACATTTACCACATGTTATTTCTACAGACATAAAATAATGAGATTTACAAAATAATTAAGAATCTATTCAGATTTTTTTTAATAATTCAAATAAATTTTTTTACTGTTTTTCAATAATAATTCCACGTTCATCAAAACCAGTGATTTTAGCTCTTGTACCAACTGGTAAATCTGCAGGAGTTGCAATTCCTCCCATAAATCCAGAAATTCTCAAATCTGTATCATCTAATTGCATTATAACAAAGGCATATGGAGTATATTTGTCAAAACCTGCAGGTGCTACAGTGATTATAGTATAGGTAGCTATTGAGCCTACACCGTTAAAAATAGCATCTTCAAATCCCTTACTACCACATTTTTCACAGTAATAGACAGTTGAAAGGTGAAGAAATCCACAACTAGTACATTTGTGAGTTAAGACTTTACCATCTTTTGCATTTTCAATAAATTGTTCCTTAACAGACATTTTACACACTTTGGAATACATGCACTGCACAACTTGCACCAGTTGCACCAAAATTATGAGTCAAACCAATTTTTGCATCTTTAACAGTTCTTGCACCTGCATTACCAGTTAATTGATCATAAACTTCTACTACTTGACCAACACCGGTTGCACCAATTGGATGTCCTTTTGATTTAAGACCACCTGATGGATTAATTGAAATATCAGAATTTAATTTTGTTCTATCTTCACGAATAGCTTGAATACCTTGTCCTTTACCAAAGAATCCTAAATCTTCAGTGTCAACAACTTCTGCAATTGTAAAACAATCATGTACTTCTGCAAAATCTACATCCTTTGCAGTAATACCTGCCATGTCATATGCTGCTTTAGCTGCAATCTTTGTACTTGGTATTGTTGTCATATGTTCACGTCCTTGTAATGCAGCTGGTGAACCACCTCTACCTGAACCAATTACTTCAACATAATCTCCACCATGTGCTTTTGCAAACTTTTCAGAACAAAGAACTACAGAACTTGCACCATCAGAGAAAGGACAGCAATCATAAAGTTTTAGTGGACTTGCAACAACTGCAGAACTCATTACATCATCAATTGTAATATCTTTTTGTAAGTGAGCTTTAGGATTTAACAAACCATTTTGATGATTCTTTACTGCTACTTTTGCAAAGTCTTCTTCAGTTGCATCAAACTCTGTCAAATATGCTCTTGCCATTGATGCAAATAGTCCTGGAAATGATGCACCTGCTTGACCTTCATAAAAGAAATCAGAACAATATGCAAAGTAAGTTGTTGTCCAATCAGTTCCAGTATGTGTTACTTTTTCAACACCAGAAACAATTAGACAATCATAAAATCCTGCTGCTACATTTGCAAATGCTTCTCTAAAGGCAACAGATCCACTTCCACAAGCAGATTCTATAGATAATGATGGTTTATCTGAAATTCCTAGATTACTCATTAAAACGGGGCCAATATGCACCTGTTTGTCAGCCACTCCAAATACATTAGAAATGTAGGCTGCTTTGATCTCTTTTGGATCAATTCCTGCGCTATCTATGGCTGCAACTGATGCCTGAGTTGTTATATCTCCAATACTATCAGCTAATTTTCCATATTTGGTGCTACCAGCGCCAAGAACACAAACCTTTTCCACAAAACTCACTGACCCAATTCCCTATAAAAATTGTTTTAGTAAATTGATCATCAGAAAATGCCAAGAAGAAAAAGTAAACTAAAAACAGTTCAAATTAAAAAAATTACTGCTAGACACATAGTAAAAATTACAAAGTCAAGAACAGAGATTTTCAAAAAAGAGATCGTTCAATATTTAGATAACAATGGATTTCTTTCATGGTCTTCAAAAGAAAGAAAATATCTTATTCTTGGAACAAATTCTCCAAAAAAAGGACTAGTTCAATGTCCAGAATGTAAAGTAGGGGAATTAATGGTTATTCGATCAAGAACTACTCGAAAACGTTTCATGGGTTGTTCTAATTTTTATGATGGATGTAAGGCATCATCACCATTATTACAAAAAGCAAGAATGCGAGCAACAAAAAAACCATGTGATGTTTGTAAATGGCCAATCATAATTTTTCGCTATTCAAGAAATCAAAAATGGACTCATCAATGTGCAAATTTTAATTGTAAAAGTAGAACAACTAAGCCTTCAAAGTAGAATAAGTATCTGTTCGTCTATTTTTTAATAATGGTAGAACTTTACGTGTTTCTTTTACTTTCTTTAAATCAATATCAACAAAACTAATTCCTTGTTTCTTTTTCATATCAAGTAAAACTTTTCCATATGGATCAACAACTAAACTTCTTCCACAGTAAATATTTCCAACTTGATCAGGTGCAATAACATAACATCCATTTTCAATTGCTCGTGTTTTGTTTATTGTAATCCAATGCTCCTCTTTCATAGGACCTTTAACCCAAGCAGAAGGTGCAATTAAAACTTCAGAGCCTGCAAGAGCAAGTGCTCGTGACATTTCTGGAAATCTCAAGTCATAACAAATCATCATACCAATTTTTCCAAGTGATGTTGATACAGGTTTTGAAATTTTTGAACCTGGAATCATTTTATCAGATTCTTTGAATCCTAATGCATCATAAAGATGAATTTTACGATAAGTAGAGATTACTTTACCTAAATGATTAATTACAAATGAAGTATCATAAACACGATTATTTTTTTTGCTTTTTTCATAAAATGAACCAACAACTTGAATATGATTTTCTTTAGCTGCTTTTGATATATATGAAATAAAATTTCCATTAATTGTTTCAGATAAATCTGCAAGTTCCTTAGCAGTTTGAGATGATTTTGTATAAAACATCATAAATTCAGGAAATGCACATAGTGTTGCATTTTTAGAAGATGCTTTTGAAATGTATGAAATTATTTTTTTTAGATTTTCTTCTTTGTTAGTTGATGCTTTGAATTGTACTACTGCAACTTTCATAAAATTGAGTATGTTGGTAAGAATAAAAAGATAAAGAAAGAGAACATCAATTACATTTTAAAGAAATTGTTTAGATATACTAGCGAACCAGTTAACAATACAATACCAAATATTACAAACAACCCACCTGAAATCCTTTCAATCCATAACATTTTTGATTTAATTTTTGTAAAGAATACAAGGAACCGATCTATGGCAATTGCTGAAATTAAAAATGGAATTGCCAATCCTAATGAATAAACTCCAAGTAAACTAGCTCCAGTAACTACTGATGAGCTAGATGCTGCTATTGTCAAAATACCTGCCAAAATTGGTCCAATACAAGGAGTCCAGCCTGCACCAAATGCCATTCCTACAACAAGAGGACCAAATTTTCCAGAATTTCTCTTTGACATATCAAATCTCATTTGTTTTTCTAATTTTGGAATTTTGAAAAGTCCAACCATGTGCAATCCCAATACAATTAGAATTACACCACCAATTCTTTCAATCCATTGAATTGAATCAAAGAACAGATTTCCCATAAACGATACAGTTGTTCCTAATAACATGAAAATTATTGAAAATCCTATGACAAACATTATTCCTTTAACAGTTGCAGTTAATCTTAATTTACTTCTAGTAACTTGAGAAGTCTCTTGAGATAATTCTTTTGCACTCATTCCAGTTATCAGTGATGCATAAACTGGAATTAAGGGTAAAACACATGGAGAAAGAAAACTCAAAACTCCTGCACTAAATGCAATTACAAATCCTGCAACAAGTCCATCAGTTAGAATTGTTGGTTCAGAAGATTGATAACTTGTTCCTTGAATTGTTGATTCTACTAAATTAATTGTATCTTCAGAAACAGGATCAAATGCTCCTTTCCATTGATGAATTATTTGTCCATCTGCATCAATTAAAAATGATTCAGGAACTCCAATTGTTCTAAATGCAAATTGAAATCTATTTTCAGGATCTAACCATACAGGATAAGTTAGATTATCTTCAGCCATTGTTTGAACTATTACTTGCTCAAAACCAGGATCATCAATACTTACACCAATTATTTCAAAGTCTGAACGAGGAAACATGCTATGCAATTCTCCCAGTGCAGGCATTTCTTCTCTACATGGTTCACACCATGTGGCCCATAAATTTACAAGAATTGTTTTACCTTGATAATCAGTAATAGAAACAGGAGTACCATCCAATGCAATAGCCTTGTAATCTGGTGCTTGTCGGAATTCTTGTGCATCAACTGGGATTAGTTGAGCATCAGAAAATGAAAATGCAAATAAGAAAATACCTGAAAGTAAAATTAGTATACTAGGAATTTTTTTTGATGTTTTCATATTAGTTCAAAACTAATTTTCAGATGTAGCAATTTTAACAGAATTATCAGTTTCTGTCCAAACAATGGAAACTAATCCGTTATCAGAGTCGATATTAGTTAGAGATTTAGCATCACTTTCATTAATTGGGTTATCTGCTCTGATTAATTCACCATCGATGACTTGTGCAGTGAAAATGAAGGCTTGTGTGTCACCATATCTCCAAGATTTCTCATTAGTAGAGAGTCCAGTAGCATCTTCCCAGGTTAACCAAACAGTATCATCATTATCAACTGTAATGAAGATTCTTTGTGGAGGAACCCAATCACCAGTTAAGATTGGCATTGGTTCGCTGAAACTTTGTCCGTTATCAGTTGAAGTAGCATAATACATTCCTTGACGTTCAGTTGCACCAGTGTACCATGCAACATGTAAAGTTCCTTCAGAGTCTATTGCCATTGGTGCTCCAACATGGACACATCCCTTAAACTGGAATCCATCATCGTTAATTTTTACTGGATCTCCAAATGTCTTACCGCCATCTGTTGATGCAGCTACTACCATATCTCTGACTTGTGTGTCACCAGATCCAAAGACTTTACGCCAAGAGACGTAAACACTACCTTCGCCGTCTGCTGCAGTTTGTACGTTACAACAAGGACATGCGTTTGCATCAATTAATTTAGTAGTTTCAAATGTTACACCACCATCTAATGATTGTGTGTATCTTACACCTCTATCACGAGACTTGTCTTTTTCCATGTAACCTGTTGAATTCATTTTAGCTGGACCATCTAACCATGCCATGTGAATACCACCATGTCCATCAATTGACATGTGTTGGAAATATTTGCCAGAATGTAGTTCTTCTGCTCCAATTACAATTGAAGGCTCAAAACTTTTTCCGTCATCAAATGATTGTGTAAAAACTAATTGTCTATAATTTCCCATGAACATATTTGGTTCATATCGTGAGTTGGCCCATGTAACATAGACTTCACCATCATCGCCAAGTTGAATTGTTGGTGCTACACGACCATCTAAGGCAACATTGCCATCAAGTAAATTAACTCTAACTGGTTCTGAAAATGATTTTCCGTTATCAGTAGATGTTTTTAAGAAAATGTTTGTTTGTTCGTTAACTGTATCTTGGTATAAAACATAGATTTTACCATCATCACCAATTGTTACATTTGGTGCTGGTTGTGCTGCTTTCATACTTTGAGCAATTGTAGTAGGAGCTGAAAAGGGATTAGTTGTATCTAAAATTGAAATTTCTTCTTCAAGAACTACAGGTTCTTGATCAACTGGAGCAGGTAATGGACCAGATTCTGAAGACATTAAGGCAAAAGCTGAAACTCCTACTGCAGCTACGACTGCTATAGCGATCATTACAATTGCTTTATTCATGAAATTTTCATTCAAATTTAGATATTAAAGAATCTGGTGCATTCATGAGATGTACCAATTTATATTTTATAATAAAAAGTAATTTCTAACATTGGAGAATCAGGATAAAATATTAGAACATATTAAAAAAAATCCGGGACATACACAATCACAAATTACTTACAGATTAGATATTCCTCAATCTACAATAAAATATCATTTACTACAACTAACTAAAGAAGATAAAATTTATTCAGAAAAATTATTTAAAATTCATTATTTTCCTGTTGGAATTAAAAATAATGATAAAATAAAATACTGTATTGAAAATAATTTTCGTTTAAGTAATATTTTAGAAAATTGTAAAAATGAGATGTCACT
>ENA-OWNS01000918-OWNS01000918.1-marine-metagenome-genome-assembly--contig:-NODE-918-length-12716-cov-3.907350_pt1 | contig 12716 bp, 14 predicted proteins | sample MGYA00238137_ERZ651772 | MGnify/ENA primary metagenome ERZ651772 (study PRJEB26903, sample SAMN06264699) | marine metagenome | isolation source: Columbia River Estuary | place: USA:Columbia River Estuary... | reverse complement strand
ATTTGGTTTGAATGAATATAAAAGGGCTTTCTCAAAATCCCTATTTTTGAAAGAATTACAAAAGATGATTCCTTCACTTAAAATGCGTGATATTATTAAGGGTAGAAGTGGAGTAAGAGCCATGGCTTTGGGTAGTGATGGTGAGGTTATTGATGATTTTAAGATAGTGAAAAACAAAAGAAATATACATGTGTTAAATGCACCTTCCCCTGCTGCAACTGCATGTTTGGCAATTGGAAATCAAATAATGGAAGAAGCAAAAATACATTTTAAGCTATAATTTATGATTAAGTTTTTAGGCCTGTTATCAAAAAAGAAAAAAGTAAATCCAGAATTGACAGCATCAATTTATGTATCTTTATTGCAAAATGTAATTGCTGAAGGGTTTGTTGAAATCAAAGATTTTATTAATAACAACAATAACCTTGAAGAAAATCCTAACTTAAAGGAAAATGCGATTGAATGGTTTTCAAATGTTGTTTTTCTAGGAAATCTGCAGAATTTAGATGTGCATTTTGAAGAGCATCAAGCAACACAATTACGTGCTTTGATTTTGGATGAAATATATAAAGATTTAGAAGTCAATGCTCAGCATTTAGCAATTGAGCGTTTCTTAGATTATGAAAATTATTTTAAAGAATTAATGGTAAAGCATGAATATCCGCTTAATGCAATGGCGCATGCAATTTTTGACAAGTATAATATTAATGATTTTCAAGGAGATTTATTTAAAAAGAAAAACAAGCCAAACCCTGTGTTTTTTAATGAGTTAAAAAATCTTTTAAGTCACTTTAATTGGAATTGGGAAGACTATCTTGAAAAGAATAAATTAAATTTTTAGCATAAAGAAAGGCGAACATTTGTTCGCCTTTCTTATTATATGTTCTTAAATTTATATGCCTGTATAGTTGCTTGGTGATATAGCTTTTAATTCTGTTTTTATAATATCATTTACATCTAAAGTGTCAATAAAAGATGCAATGCTTTTTGCATTAATAACTGAATTTGTTCTCGTTAATTCTTTCAATGCTTCATAAGGGTTTGGATACCCTTCTCTTCTTAAAATTGTTTGAATTGCTTCCGCAACAACTGCCCAGTTTTTTTCTAAATCAGCAGCTATATTAGCCTCATTTATAAGCAATTTATTAATTCCTTTATTTAGAGAGGCAAGAGCAATGAGTGTGTGTGCAAATGGAACGCCAATGTTTCTTAAAACTGTGCTGTCAGTTAAATCTCTTTGTAGACGAGAAATAGGAAGTTTACTAGATAAAAAAGTAAAAATTGCATTTGCCATTCCTAAGTTCCCTTCAGCATTTTCAAAATCAATAGGGTTTACTTTATGTGGCATTGCTGATGAACCAACTTCCCCTTTTTTAATTTTCTGCTTGAAATAATCCATACTTACATACGTCCAAATATCTCTTGAAAAATCAACTAAAATATTGTTGATTCTACTGATATTGTCCATTAGTGCAGCTAAATTATCATAATGCTCAATTTGAGTTGTAGTTTGTTGCCTTTCTAAATCTAGAGCTTCTTTTGTAAAGTTATTTGCAAAACTTACCCAATCAATTTCAGGAAATGCTACATGATGTGCATTAAAATTTCCTGTAGCACCACCAAATTTTGCGCTAAAAGGAATCGTGTTTAACAACTCTAATTGCTTTTCAATTCTTTCAACAAAAACTTTAATTTCTTTACCCATTCTTGTTGGAGAAGCAGCTTGTCCGTGAGTTCTAGCCAATAAAGGAATTTCATTCCATTGTTCAACTCTTGATTTTAACAATTCAACTACTTCATTTAATTTTGGGAGATAAATTTTCTCTACTGCTTCTTTTATTGAGTAGGGAACTGCAGTGTTATTTATATCCTGTGATGTTAATCCAAAATGGATAAACTCTTTAAATTCTTGTAGTCCTAATTTGTCAAATTCCTCTTTTATAAAATATTCAACTGCCTTTACATCATGATTGGTGATGCTTTCAATATCCTTGATTCTTTTAGCATCTCTTTCTGAAAAGTCAGAATATAATTTTTTTAATTCTGAGAATTTATCAGCAGGAAAATGATTTAGGTGTAAAATTGAACTATTACATAAAGCAATAAAATACTCAATCTCAACTTGAACTCTGAATTTAATTAAAGCTGACTCAGAAAAATATTCTTGTAATGAAGATGTTTTGCTGATGTATCTACCGTCTATTGGTGTTACTGCATTTAAAGGAGTTAGGTTCATTTTCTATCTTTTTATTTAGGCTGCAAATTTAATCAATTTAAAATAAGATGACTCTTATTAATTTATTTGCTTTTTACTACTTTTGGAAAATGGAAATACTTATATTGATTGGTATTGGAATTTTATTGCTTTTAGGAATTATTGGATGTTTTGTTCCGATAATTCCAGGACCTCCAATTTCATATGGTGGATTATTAGTGTTTCATTTTTTTAGTTCTTATTCCATTGAAGAAAATATCTTATGGTTGATGGCTTTTGTAGTTTTTACTGTTACAATTTTTGATATATGGGTGCAGATTTATGGAGTGAAAAAATTTGGAGGTACAAAAAAGGCTGTTAATGGTTCTATTATTGGTTTAATTATTGGGATTTTCTTTTTTCCTCCTTTCGGAATAGTTATCGGTCCGTTTCTTGGTGCTTTTATTGGAGCTAGAATGGAAGAAAATTCGGATGGAAATAAAGCTATAAAAATTGCACTAGGTGCTCTTGCAGGTTTTTTTGCAGGAACAATGTTGAAACTTTCCGTTAGTGTGTATATTAGTTATATTATATTTCAAGCAATTCCTTCTTTATGGTAAAGTATAAAGTTTCGGCTGTTTCTTATTTAAATACGGTTCCTTTTATCCATGGATTAAAGCAAAGTGAGTTGATACACAATATTGATTTGCAATTGGATTATCCTGCTATTTGTGCGGATAAACTTATTAATGGAACTGTGGATTTGGCTTTAGTGCCAGTGGCCGTTATTCCAAAATTAAAAGATTCTTATATTATTTCGGACTATTGTATAGGGGCGGATGGTGCTGTGGATACCGTTTGTTTGTATTCGGATGTACCTATTACTGAAATTGAAAGCATAACTTTAGATTATCAGTCGCGAACATCTGTGTCATTGCTTAAAATTTTATTGAAAGAATATTGGGAATTGAAGCCTGAACTTAAAAAAGCTGATGTTGGTTTTGAGGATAATATAAAAGGCAACCATGCTGCTTTGGTAATTGGCGATAGGGCCTTTGCTCTGAATACTAAGCATGCCTATATTTATGATTTGCCAGCTATTTGGAAAGAAATGACAGGTTTGCCTTTTGTGTTTGCCGCTTGGGTAGCGAATAAGAAATTGCCTCAGAATTTTATTAGTAATTTTAACACAGCCCTAGAAAAAGGATTAAGCGATATTGATAGAGCTTTGGCTTTAGAAGGAGATAATTACCCCAACTGTACAAATCCTGAATATTATTTGAATAATAAGATTTCTTATAATTTAGATACTGAAAAGAAAAAAGGAATGGAACTTTTCCTGAAGAAGGTTAGTGCTTTATAAGTAGTGTATTTATTTCTTTTCTGCACGCATAATTTTTTCCACTTTACGCCCTTTTGCCAATTCGTCAATCAGCTTTTCCATTTGTCTGCATTGTTTGTATGTTTCAAATTTATCTTCTATTTCTTCAATTCTATAGCCGCAAACAACTCCTTTAATTAAGTGTGCATTAGGATGTATTTTTGCTTTTTGGAAAAAGGTTTTAAAAGTAACTTTATCTTCAATAAGTACTTGTAACTTATTTTCATTAAAACCAGTTAGCCATTCTATTACTTGATGAAACTCTTCTTTTGTTCTTCCATTTTTAACTAATCTATTCAAGTAAAGTGGGTAGATATCTGCAAATATCATATTTGCAACTCTTTCATTTTTTTTGACTGTAACTTTCATATTAATTAGTGAATAATAATTTTACACAGAAAATACTAAAAAAATAAAAAGAATTAAAAATCACATTTTTAAGAAATAATACTACTTTCTTTTTTTCAATTGTTGTTCTTGTTTTTTCTGCATGTCTTCTAACTTCTTTTGGAACTTAGATTTTGGTTTAGCAGGTTTCTTTTTATTTGCTTCCAATTGTGCCAATATTGCATCTTCATCAATAAAGCGTTTCATGAAATATTGTTGGGTGAAAGTGAACATATTCGCTAAAAAGTAGTAGTACGAAAGTCCTGCAGCATAATTATTAAAGAACCCAAGGAACATGATTGGCATAAGGTACATCATCCATTTCATTTGTGCCATTTGCCCAGTTGCCATTGAAGAGTTCATTCGGGTATACAACAAAGTGGAAATAGTCATTAATAGTGTAAATAAACTTACATGATCACCATAGAAAGGAATATCCCAAGGAAGACTCGTAATGGAATCGTAAGACGATAAATCATCTGCCCAAAGGAAACTTTCTTGCCTTAACTCAATAGAGGCAGGGAAGAAACGGAACATGGCAATAAGTATCGGAAATTGAAAGAGCATTGGCAAGCATCCTCCCATTGGGTTTACACCTGCTTTTCGGTAAAGAGCCATGGTCTCTTGCTGAGTTTTCATTTGATCTTTCCCTTTATTTTTCTCAGTTATTTTATCAATTTCAGGTTTTAATACTTTCATTTTTGCTTGTGATAAAAATGCTTTGTAAGTAAAAGGAGAAAGTCCTAACTTGATAATTAGTGTAAGTAATAGAATTATGATTCCATAAGAAGAAAAGTACTTACTTAAGAAATCAAAGAGATTGATAATGATATATTGGTTTACCCAGCCAAATATTCCCCAACCCAAAGGGACTAATTCTTCAAACCCTGAATTATAGGATTCTAATGTTTTATAATGGTTTGGTCCAAAATAAAACTGGAAACTTAATTGTTCATCTCGTTTATGACTGTACGGTAATTCAAATTTAGCTGCTAAATCTTTTATAAATTTTGATCCTTCACTTTTAGTAGAAGTTAAGTAAGTTGGTTTTTCAAATCCATCTTTTGCTATAAATATTGCACTAAAGAACTGTTGCTTGAATGCTACCCAATTTAAACGTGCATTTATTTTATCATCATCAGTTGAGGTGAAACTTAAGTAATCAACCTCATTATCTGAGCTGTATTGATATTGCAGTCCTGTGTACATGTCTTGATTTGTCTTGCTCTTTTCAGTTTGTGGCGTTTTCATTTGCCATTCCAAGTTCATGTAATTCACTCCTGATGGTATGATATCCTGCATTCCAACAAAATTGACATCAAAATCAATAAGGTAATCGTCAGTTAGCGTGTATAAGTACTCTACATAATGGCTATCATCCGCCTTTAGTTTCATGCTTAAAGTATTGTTCCTTTGTTCGGAAACAAAATACAAGTCGGTAGTATTTATGTTGTGCCCAGTTGTAAATTGTAGGTTGAAACGAGAGCTATCAGCATCAAACAAATCAAGTGCTAGAGAATCAAAAGTTTGGTATTCTTTTAAAATTACGGATGTAATTCTACCCCCTTTATTTGCAACTGTAATTTTTAATTTATCATTTTCAATTATCTGAAACTCATCTTCTCCTATTGCGGCTGCAGCAAAAATTCCGTAAGTTGCTTTTAGCTCTTCACTTACAATAGAATCATTAAGTGTTGGGATGATTGGTGCATCAATTACTGTTTCAGCTATTTGAGTTTCACTAATTACAGCCTCAGTTGGTGTTGTAGTTGGCGCTTGTTCTTGTGGAACTTCAGGAAAAAAGAAAGTATTAAATACTATCAAGATGATAGCCATTAACACAAAACCAATTAGTGAATTTTTATCGTATTGTTTCATTGTTAAACTAAATTATTTGTTGTTGATGCATGACTCAATAAATCCACAGAATAGTGGGTGAGGATTTGCTACTGTACTTTTATATTCTGGATGAAATTGAACGCCAACAAACCATGGGTGAGTTGGTATTTCTACTATTTCAACAAGATTTGTTTTTGGATTTATTCCAGTTGCAATTAAACCTGCTTTTTCTAAGTCAGCTTTGTAGTTGTTGTTAAATTCGAATCTATGTCTATGGCGTTCAGAAATATCATTTTTATTATAGGATTTATAAGCATTTGAACCTTCATTAATTTGGCAGTCATAAGCACCTAATCTCATAGTCCCACCTTTTTCAATTATTTCCATTTGTTCAGCCATTAAGTTAATGACTGGAGCACTTGTATCAGGATTCATCTCAGTTGAATTCGCATCTTTTAATCCAAGTACATTTCTAGAATATTCAATCACTGCCGATTGCATTCCAAGACAAATCCCAAAAAATGGAATGTTGTTTTCTCTTAAGTATTTAATTGTTTCGATTTTCCCTTCCATACCTCTATCTCCAAAACCAGGAGCAACTAGAACTCCTTTTAGTCCTGCTAATTTTTCAGCAGCATTAGTGTTATTGATTTCTTCAGCATGTATCCAATTTACTTTTACTTTGCAACTGTTTTTAGCTCCTGCATGTATAATTGCTTCAGATATTGATTTGTAAGCATCTTGCAATTCAACATATTTACCTACCAAACCAATTGTAATCTCTTGTTTAGGGTTTTGAAGATTTGTTAAAAATTTATTCCATTTTTCAAGTTTTACTTCTGTATTGTCTTCAAGTCCTAATTTCTTTAAAACAATTTTATCAAGTCCTTCTTTTTGCATTAAAAGAGGAACTTCATAAATAGTAGAAGCATCCATTGATTCAATTACAGCTTCTCTTTCTACATTACAGAATCTTGCTACTTTTCTTTTTATATCAGAGCCAAGGTGATGTTCAGTTCTGCAAACTAAAATGTCTGGCTGAATACCTGCTTCTAATAATGTTTTTACTGAATGTTGAGTTGGTTTTGTTTTTAACTCTCCAGCAGCAGCTAAATAAGGTACCAATGTTAAATGAATAAAAAGCGCACTATTTTCTAGCTCCCATTTAAGTTGACGAACTGCCTCAATATATGGTAATGCTTCAATATCACCAACTGTTCCCCCTATCTCAGTTATTACAAAATCAAATTGTCCTGTTTCCCCTAATAATTGAATTCTTCTTTTTATTTCATCAGTTATATGAGGGATAATTTGCACTGTTTTTCCAAGATAATCACCTTTTCGTTCTTTTTGTATAACTGTTTGGTAAATCCTACCTGTAGTTACATTGTTTGCTTGTGAAGTGCTATGGTTCAAAAATCTTTCATAATGGCCTAAATCCAAATCCGTTTCTGACCCATCATCAGTAACATAACATTCGCCATGTTCATAAGGGTTCATGGTTCCAGGATCTACATTGATATAAGGATCTAATTTTTGTATGGTTACAGAATATCCTCTTGAAGTTAGTAGTTTACCTAAGGATGCTGAAATTATCCCTTTTCCTAATGAAGATGTAACACCACCTGTAACGAAAATATATTTTGTTGGAAATTTACCCACAGTTTACAATAGTTTTGGTTTGTGCAAAAATACTATTTGTGAGCGATTATTCTTAACTTAAAAAAAGTTTTATTAAAAGTTTTTAAACGAATGTAAATACCTTAGAATGTGATGCTTGCTCCAAAGCTTGGCATTATTGGAAGCTGATTAACTCTTTCATATTTAACTCGGTTAAAGTAGAATATGTTTTCTCTGTTATATGCATTGGTTACTGATGCCGTCATATCAATGTTTACTTTTTTGTTTACTTTAATGCTTTTTGAAACTGAAGCATCTAATCTATGGTAGTAAGGTAAGCGACCTTCATTTAGCTCTGCATACTCAATTCCCAAATCTCCATTTGCAGTAGTATAGTCTGTATTTATACCATCAGAAAAAGTTAAGTTTTCGTAAAACCCTTGAGTTTGTGTGAATGGAAATCCTGAACCTAAATTCCATCTAATATCTGCTTTCCAGCTTTCATTTTTTCCAAATTTATAAGAGGTTACAAAATTCATATTATGTCTTCTGTCAAAGTGAGGGTTGTATTCTCTTTCCCCATCATTTCGTGTTATCAATCCTAAAGAATAAACTGCCCAGATGTAAAGTTTTTTCCCTTTATATTTTACAAGAGCATCAACTCCTTTAGCAATCCCGCTTTCAACAATAAACTGAGGATCATCATCAGAAGTCATATTTCTATTGATATTTATTAACTGATAAAAATCTTTAACATATCCTTCTAATTGAAAGTCAATCTTATTGCTAATATCATATTCAATTCCAGTGATTAAATGTTGAGCTTTTTGTAATTTCTGATCGTAATCTCCATCTAAATCAACATCAGTTGAAATTATTCCTGTGAATAAATTCACAACATCTCTATCTGAAATTGTGCTTTGCAAATTCTGAGAGTACTGTCCAGCTGAAAGCTTAAATCTCATTCTTTCAGATGCAATATATTTCATTCCTAATCTAGGCTCTGGAGACGCTCCAATGTTTCCGTAATATTGCAATCTAAACCCTGGCTCAACTATCCATCTTGTTGAGTTGAATTGGTAGTTAAGGTATGCTGAAAAATCACTAGTATTTACTGGAATTCCTACTTTTGAATTTACTGAATTGTATGTCGTGTAATCTGTTTGAAAACCATGCACATCAAAACCATATTTCACTTTTCCTTTAGGTTGAAAGTAGGTGAAATTCATACCCATATTGTAGCCGTTTATTTCACTTGACCTTTCTCTAATTGTTCCGTTACTTTCAAACTCTTTTAGTATAGTATTGTATGATGACCATGCAAAATTACCTTCAATAAGAACTGGCGAGCCTCCAGGAATTAAAATGAATTCAGAACCGATTCCTTTTGAGTTCCAATTTAGTTCAGAAATTCCTTCATAGTTTACTTTGTCCGCAAAATTAAATCCAAACACATTAAGTTTTGATCCGTTTTTTCCTTTTGTAGAAAATTTTCCGTATAAATCAGTATAAGAATAAGGCAGTCCTTTTTCATCAAAATAAAGTGTTGGGTATTTGTAAAATAACTCAGAACTTTTATCCAGGTAAGAAGTTTTACCAGAGAAAATAAAAGAAGTATTCCCTTTATTGCTTAGTGGACCTTCAACAAAAAGTTTAGACCCAAAGGTGTTTGCAGAAAGTTTTCCTCCAATATTTTTCTTGTTTCCATCAATAGTTTTGATATCCATAATTGAAGAAACTCTCCCACCATATTCTGCACTAAAACCTCCAGTGTAAACATCAGTGTTTTTAATTATATCAGTATCAAAAACAGAAAATAAACCTATAGAGTGGAAGGGACTATAAATAATCATTCCGTCCATTAAAACTTTATTTTGAATTGGAGAGCCTCCTCTAATATAAAGCTGACCTCCCTGATCTCCAGTAAAAACAACTCCTGGGATTACTTGCATATATTGTGCTAAATCTGGCTCTCCTCCAATAGTTGGAATCATCTCCATGTCTTGCTTAGTAATTTTTATTGAAGCAGCTTTAACTTCTGTTTTCATTTCTGCTCTTTCAGCAGATATTTTTACTTCATTAAGTTTAATGCTTGATTCTCCAATTTCTAAATTCTTTGATAAAATTTGTCCGGATTTAAGTGTGATATTTACTTCAGTAGTATCATATCCAATATAAGTAGCAACCAGAGTGTATTCACCCGCATTTACTTTTGAAATATTATACATTCCGTTAATATCAGTAGCTGCACCAATAGTAGTTCCTTCCAAGAATACACTACAAAACATTACTGGCTCTCCACTTTCTTTTTCATAAACAAATCCTCTGATATTTCCAGTTTGTGCAAATATAGTTGCTGAAAAAAGTAAAGCAGATAATAAAAATAGGTGTTTACGCATTTTGTAAAATTTAGGTCGCAAATATAACTAAATAAAGGGAGTGATATTATGCGTGAAGAATTTTGAAGATAAGCTCTTTTAAAAGCCCGCTTTGGTCGGTTGATTTGTTGTTTACTCCTTTGCTTTTAAGGTCGTATTCCTTTAGGTATTCAAAAATATAAAAGAGCTGACGCTTGTTGTAGTTTTTAGCAGCAGTTTGGTATTGGCTTACAAAAAAAGGATTTACTTTTAAAGCGCTAGCTGCTGATTTTGGGCTTTTATCGTCTAAAAAATGATAAACCATTATCTTTTGAAAATAAGAAAATAAAGCACTCATTACGGGAACTATATGGTGATTTTTAGTGTTCTCGGCAAAATGATTAATTATCCTGTTTGCTTTTACTACATTTTTTTGTCCAAGTGCATTTTGGAGTTCAAATACATTGTAATCTTTACTAATTCCAATATGGTACTCAATTAGTTTAGTTGTGATTTGTTCTTCCTTTTTTACAACTAACATTAACTTATCTAGCTCGTTAGTTATTTTGGATAAATCAGCTCCAAGATATTCTGCTAAAACTGCAGTGGCACTATTATCAATGGAAAAACCTTTTTCTTTTACATAAGCTAATATCCAAGCAGGGATTTTATTGTCATAAAGTTTTTTACTCTCAAATACTATGCACTTTTTAGCTAAGTTCTTCCCAAACTTTTTTCTCTTGTCAACTGATTTTCCTTTGTATGAAATAACCACCACTGTGCTGGGTTGAGGATTATCAAGATAAGAATCTAATACTTCAATATTTTTGAGGTGTTGCCCTTCTTTAACAATTACAACTCTTTTTTCTGATCCAAAAGGAAACTGTTTGGCCTCTGAAATTATTTGCTCAGTAGTAATATCCTTTCCGTAAAGTGTAACTTGATTGAATTCTTGTTCTTCAGCAGTGAGTAAGTTTTTAGAAAACTCATCAGAAAGTTTGTCAATATAATAAGGTTCATCACCCATTAAAAAATAAACAGGATTTAAATCTTTATTACTTATTGATGATATGATTTCTTTATAATTCACTTATTTTGCTTTATGGAACTTCCAAAATTAAATTTGCCAAATGCAGCCCTCAAAATTAAATTAGTTGAGGAGACTACACAAGTTTTTGATGAAGTAAGAAAAAAATATTTTAAACTGACTCCTGAGGAGTGGGTGCGCCAAAACTTTATTCACTATTTAAATAAAGACAAGAACTATCCTTTTGGGTTGATGGGAGTAGAGAAAATGGTAAAATATAACTCTTTAAAAACTAGGGCAGATATTGTAATTTATAATAGAGAGGGAATGCCAAGTGTTATAGTGGAATGTAAAGCTCCAAATGTAAAAATCACCCAAGATGCTTTTAATCAAATAGCGAAATATAATTATAAATTAAGGGTGAAATATTTAGTTGTTACTAATGGGTTGCAACATTTCTGTTGCGAAATGGATTATGAAAATAACAAGATTACTTTTCTGGAGGAGATTCCTGAGTATTAGAATTTCTTTTTTGCATGGCTACACCAAAAACTAAACCAAGACAAATCCCTAAGCCAATATTATCGAAAGCAGCACCAAATGCTACACCAAAACATAAGCCAACTCCAATATAGTACTCAGAATCTTTTTTAATTGTTTCTTTTTTCATAATGTAAATATATAAAAATTACACCTAAGAGTGTAATGGAGGAAGTCATAATAAAAGTGCTCCACCAAAAATTGGGTCCGCTAAAATTAAATAAATAAGTAATGAATAATCCAAAGAGAGTAAGAATAACTCCTCCTATTAATTCTTTTTTCCAAACTAAATAATTAAGTCCAAAAAGTAATAACCAAGGTAATGCATTAGGTGAATTCTTTACAATTCCCATAAATCCTCCTCCATAACCTTCAGATCCGGATAGCAATGCAAAAACAAACACAAGGGCTGTAATTAACAATAGAAGGATTTGAGTTGTTTTTCTAATAGTATTTGTTATATCCATTATTATTAAGTGTTAGTAATTCTAATTTGAAAATGTTTTTTCCAAACCCAATCATAGGTAAAGCAATTAATATAAGTAGTAACTTTCTCATAATCTAAGTTTTAATTGTTCATACAAATGAAGTAAATATTTATCACTTCAAAGATACATTGCTGTTACAATACACATAATATTAAGATTCCGTAAACAACACCTCAACTACTACTTCAAGCAAAACACTTAAACACTCAATTCTAAAGTTCAATTTTATATTTAACTAGTAAGTTGAATAATTCAAAAAACTCTCTTTTTTATCGTTAAAAAACTAAAAAAAGTCTCTATAATAAATAACTAACTTTTATTAATTAATCATTGATTGGTTTGTTTGTATTCGAAACTGCTGGGTAGATGTGAGTTTTAATGATAAATGATATAAAAACTTAAGTGTTATTTCTTAACGAATCCATAATCTATCTTATCATCACAGATAAACTTAGAGACATACATACTTGCACTCTTTTCATAAGGAAGGTGCTTAACGTGGCTTCCTATAAGGCTTTTACTCATTAAGTGAGAGTTTATATCTCCTACAATATCTCCTTTCACTAAGAGGTGGTTGTGAGTATTAAGGTTATAGTTAGTGAACTCAGTAACCCAGAACATATTAAAAGGCTTTCTTAAACTCTTTAAATAGTCTTCTAAACCTGTCATTATTTTAAAGTTTTGTTTGGATTTAACGTCATATCTATAAGTGATAGTTGAGAAGTAATCCCACTTAGTTTTAGCTAACCAATTACTCATTTGTTTAACTGTTTTACTTTGTTGAGGTGTATACATAATATGTTGATTTATAATGGTTTATAATTGTTTAATTTAAGTGATAGATATAGTAATGATTAAAGGGTGAGACACCCAGCAATTCAAA
>ENA-OWNS01000911-OWNS01000911.1-marine-metagenome-genome-assembly--contig:-NODE-911-length-12774-cov-6.073482_pt1 | contig 12774 bp, 10 predicted proteins | sample MGYA00238137_ERZ651772 | MGnify/ENA primary metagenome ERZ651772 (study PRJEB26903, sample SAMN06264699) | marine metagenome | isolation source: Columbia River Estuary | place: USA:Columbia River Estuary... | reverse complement strand
ACATTATGTGGCTTAGATGATCTAGCGCCTGAGTCATTAATTTGATTCATATCTTTCCATCGAGATATACCTAGTGTAGATGAAATAATGTCAAAGTTATTTTCAGCAGCATACCTAGCGGTTCTTTCAAAGCGCATATCAAAACATGTTGTACATCTCTTCCCTCTTTCAGGCTCATTCTCTTGCCCTTTTGTCCTCTTAAACCAATCATCACGATCATAATCGGCATCAATAATTGGCATACCTAGCTTTTGAGCAAAGCGAACATTCTCTTCCTTTCGGAGCTCGTATTCTTCAACAGGGTGAATATTTGGGTTGTAGAAAAAAATTGTTGTATCTATATCCGAGGCGGCTAATGCCTCCATAACTTCACCAGCGCAAGGGGCACAACATGAATGAAGTAGTAGTTTTTTCTCGCCATTAGGGGTTTTTAGCTTTGGGCGCTCATAAGAGCTCAATGAATAATTTATCTGAGACATAACTTAACCTTTTTTAACACTTCCCAGACCTCTCTTTTAAGTTTATTATTTTTTAGAATATCTCTTGGGTGATGGGTGGAAAATAGAAAAGATAAATCCGAATTTACCTCTGAACCCATAACTAATACAGCCTTTGCAGGATTAGCCCTAATGCACTCATCAAGATTATCTTTTTCAATTGACATCAAGCAAACATTGCTTAACGTTAAATCAATAGAAGTCAATATTTTTATTAATAAATCTTGGCTTTCACCTGGCTCACAAAAAGAATCTTGAGAGGTAGTTTCAATGATCAAACATTTCACTTCAGGAATTACTTTTTTTTCGGAATCACTTTGAGAATAGAGAAAGTCAGGTATCCCTAGGGCTTCTAGATAGTTATTTCTATTTTTTATCGTCATATCTGAGGGTGCGCCTTTTCTACATTTGCCATCACTTTATTTAAAGCATTAACATATGCCTTGGCTGAAGAGGTAATAATATCGGTATCAACCCCCTGACCATTGACAATTTTCCCTTCATGTTCAAGGCGAACATTAACCTCTCCAAGCGAGTCTGTTCCTTGGGTTACATTTGTAACTGAATATAGTTGGAGTTTTGGCTCAATATTAACTAAAGACAATATAGCAGTAAAGGCAGCATCAACTGCGCCCGATGTTTTTGCTGAGGCACTTTGCTCGTTTCCATTAATTGATAGTGTTATATCAGCAGTATTATCTTTTCCAGTCTCAGCAGAAACTTTGAGAGAAACTAATCGAATAACCTCTGTTGCTTCAGTTTGTGCTTCAGTAACTAATGCTTGAAGATCTTCATCAAAAATATCATGCTTTTTATCAGCTAAGGTCTTAAAGCGAGAAAATGCATCATTTAATGCCTCGTCTGATTCAAAATCAACCCCGAGTTCACCAAGCCTAGCTTTGAAAGCATTTCTGCCAGAGTGCTTACCTAGAACTAAAGAATTAGCATTCCATCCAACATCTTCTGCCCTCATAATCTCATAGGTCTCTCTGTGTTTAAGAACGCCGTCTTGATGAATTCCGGCCTCATGAGCGAAAGCATTAGCACCAACAATTGCTTTATTAGGCTGAACAACAAACCCTGTGATTGAGGAAACCAGCCTTGACGCCGCTAAAATATTTGTAGCATCAATATTTGTATCACAACCAAAGACATCTTGTCTAGTTCTAACCGCCATAACAACCTCCTCAAGAGATGTGTTACCTGCCCTCTCGCCCAAGCCATTGATAGTGCACTCTATTTGTCTTGCACCACTTAAAACTGCCGCGAGGGAGTTAGAAACTGCAAGACCAAGGTCGTTATGACAATGAGCTGAAAATATTGCTTTATCAGAGTTTGGAATTTTTTCAATAAGCTTTCTCATAGTCTCACCAAACTGATGTGGGATGTTATAACCAACCGTATCAGGAATATTAATTGTTGTGGCACCTGCTTTAATTGCTTTCTCAATGATTCGACACAAAAAATCAATATCGGATCTACCAGCATCTTCAGGGCTAAACTCAATATTATCTGTAAATTTTGTTGCTCTTTTAACTGATCGAACAGCTTGACTTACAACTTCATCGGGGGTCATTCTCAGCTTCATCTGCATATGAATATCAGATGTCGCAATAAAGGTATGAATTCTAGCTGAATTTGCACCTTTTATAGATTCACCAGCACGATCAATGTCTTTATCAAGGGCTCTTGCTAGAGAACAAATTGTTGAATCTTTAACCGCTCTTGCTACAGCCTGAACTGCTTCAAAATCGCCTTGTGATGCAATTGCAAAGCCAGCCTCAATAACGTCAACTCTCATTTTTTCTAAAATTTTAGCAATACGCACCTTTTCGTCCTTTGTCATCGAGGCGCCTGGCGATTGCTCACCATCTCTAAGAGTTGTATCAAATATAATTAATTTGTCGGACATAAGTTTGCTCCTTTTGTAGTTTCGAATTTTATCTTAAGTTTTAGTGATAGACCTTCGTCTATTATGATTAATTAATGCCTTACGGCAATAATCGCAACAAAGCAAAGAGCTTGCTTAGTGAATGTGAAGTCGACAATTTAAAATCTATATACATAGGATTCGATTATAAAGTAACTAAAGTCGCTTAATATTTTTTTTCTCAATCCGCTTTTTATTAAGGCCAACTATTGTAATAAATGGTCCGGAAAGCATATACACAAAAAATCCAGTAAATAAAAATATATTTGGCTTCGAGAGTAGCACAATAAAACTCAGTACTATAGCCAAAAGAAATCTAAATGAAGCCTTTTTGGAATCTAACTCCTTAAAGCTGTAGTAACGTACATTGCTAACCATAAGTAGTGCACAAACTATTGTTATGCCAACACCAACGTAATAACTCAGAGAGACTATACCAAAATCAAAATACTCAAATTTCCAAAATTTAAGCCATATCATACTAGCAATAACACCTGCCGCTGCAGGTGAAGGGAGGCCTTGAAAGTAGCGCTTATTAGATATACCAACTTGTGTATTAAACCTTGCTAGTCTTAGGGCCGCACAAGCTAAAAAAATGAAAGCCGCAAGCCAACCAATTCTTCCTAAGTCAGATAGGGACCATTCGTAGACAAGGAGGGCTGGAGCTACACCGAAAGAGACTAGATCAGCAAGAGAATCATACTGTGCTCCAAAATCACTTTGAGTATTCGTTAATCGAGCGACTCGACCATCCAAAGCGTCCCACAACATAGCAACCATGATTGATATCGCAGCTAAAGTGAAGTCACCATTAATTGAAGCAATAATTGAATAAAAACCAGCAAACATCCCAAACGTAGTAAGGATACTTGGTAGTAAATAAATGCCTCTACTTGGTATTTTTTCAGTCACAATTTCTTAAAATCAAACTGAGATCATCTAATTTTTTTAGTTTTTAGATTGATCTACTAATTTATTTTTTGCAATCCATGGCATCATAGAGCGCAAGCTCTCACCAACAGTTTCAATTTGGTGTTTGCGTTGAACATCACGACGACCTGGTAATTCACCAACATTACTGATAAATTCTTTAGCGAAAGCACCGCTTTGGATTTCACTTAGAATTTTCTTCATTTCAGCTTTTGTTTCATCAGTTACTATTCTTGGACCTCTAGTAACATCACCATATTCAGCAGTATTTGAAATTGAATAACGCATATTTGCAATACCACCTTCATATAGCAAGTCAACAATTAACTTTAATTCATGAAGACACTCAAAGTATGCCATTTCTGGCTCATAGCCTGCTTCTACAAGTGTTTCGAATGCAGCCTGCACAAGTGAAGTTGTTCCACCACAAAGAACTACTTGCTCTCCGAACAAATCTGTTTCAGTTTCCTCTCGAAAGCTGGTCTCAAGTATGCCAGTTCGACCCCCACCAATTGCTGAAGCGTAAGAAAGAGCAATATCCTTAGCATTACCTGTAGCATCCTGCTTGATCGCAATTAAATCAGGAATACCTCCGCCTTTAACAAACTCTGAACGAACTGTATGTCCTGGCGCTTTTGGAGCAATCATAATCACATCAAGATCTTCTCTTGGGATAATCATATCAAAATGGATATTGAGTCCATGTGAAAATGCTAAAGCAACACCTTGCTTTAAGTTTGGTTCAATATTTTCTGAATAAATACTGGCTTGAAACTCATCTGGAGCCAAAACCATAACAACATCTGCCCAAGCACTTGCTTCTTCAACAGACATAACACCGAGACCTGCTTCTTGTGCTTTTGTTGCAGAAGATGAGCCCTCTCTTAGACCAACAACAACTTCTACACCTGAATCCTTTAGATTATTAGCTTGAGCGTGTCCTTGAGAACCGTAACCAATAATAGCAACTTTTTTGCCTTGAATAATTGAAAGGTCTGCATCTTTATCGTAATATCTATTCATTTTTTTTCCTTAAATTTAAATTATTTTTTTCCTCTAGAAATTCCAGTGACACCCGTCCTTGAAACCTCAATAATGTTTGCTGGATCAAACGCATCCAGAAATGCGTTAATTTTTTTAGTCTTCCCAGAGACTTCAATGGTGTAAATTTTTTCAGTCACATCAACAACTTTACACCCAAAAATTTCTACTAACTCTTTTAAGTCAACATTATCCTTTAAGATCGAGGAAATCTTAACAAGCATTAACTCTCGCTCAACATGATCTTGACTAGTCAAATCACTTACCTTAACCACTTCAATTAATTTATTGAGTTGCTTAACAATTTGCTCTAATACACGATCACTTCCTGACGATACGATTGTCATGCGAGATAAATTCACATCGTTAGTTTGGGCAACAGTAAGAGACTCAATATTAAAGCCGCGTTGAGTAAATAGCCCAGAAACTCTTGAAAGAGCGCCCGCTTCATTTTCTAAAATAACTGAAATAATATGTCTCATAAACTACACCGCATTAAAGTCTGTTTCATCTTTTGATACCATTTGATCACGGCCTGCTAACAACATATCGCAGTGAGCACCGCCTGCTGGAATCATTGGAAATACATTTTCAGATGGGTCTGTCAAAATATCTAGAAAAACAGTACGATCTTTTTGCTTAAATGCTTCAACAAGAGCAGGCTTAAGGTCAGACTCTTTTTCAACTTTTATTCCAATATGGCCATAACTCTCAGCCAGTTTAACAAAGTCAGGTAACGCATCCATATAGGACATTGCATAACGCTTTTCATAGAAAAACTCTTGCCATTGCCTTACCATTCCTAAGTAACCATTATTAAGGTTAATGATTTTAACAGGCGTTGAGTATTGAAGCATTGTTGAGAGTTCCTGAAGCATCATCTGAATACTGCCTTCTCCAGTAACACAGGCTACATCTCTATCCGGCATTGCAATTTTAGCGCCCATTGCAGCCGGAAGACCAAAGCCCATAGTTCCTAGACCTCCAGAATTAATCCACTGTCTTGGCTCATCAAATAAATAATATTGAGCTGCCCACATTTGGTGCTGACCAACATCTGAGGTCACAATGGCCTTACCTTTGGTAACCTCATAGAGCATTTCAATAACTGTTTGAGGTTTAATAACACCTGATTTCTTAGTATATGCCAATGAATCAACCTTTCTCCATTCATTAATCTGAGACCACCATTTGGAAATATCTGTAAGTTTTTTGTCCTTCAGTTCATCAATCAGGGCTTGAAGAACTTGCTTTGTTTGACCAACAATAGGAATATCTGCAACCACATTTTTAGAAATCTGAGAGGGGTCAATATCAATATGAATAAACTTAGCTGTTGGGCAAAATTTTTCTAAGTTTCCAGTAATTCTATCATCAAAACGAGAACCAATAGCAACTACACAATCTGAACCATACATTGCCATATTAGCCTCATAAGTACCATGCATTCCCAACATACCAAGAGATAATTTATCAGTACCAGGGTATGCACCTAAACCCATCAAAGTTTGTGTAATTGGAAAACCAAGCTTGCGCGTTAATTCACGTAACTCTTTTGAAGCATTACCTATTACACAGCCGCCGCCAGAATAAAATATTGGTCTCTGAGAATTAGCAATCAACTCTGCAGCTTTTCTAATTTGACGGTTACTTGCTTTAGTTGTAGGTTTATAGGACCTCATTTCAACAGTCTCAGGATATTCTTCCATTTCCATTTCAGCAATGGTTATGTCTTTAGGAATATCAATTACAACGGGACCTGGTCGCCCAGTTGTGGCAATATAAAATGCTTTTTTAACCGTACTCGCAACTTCACTAATATCTCTGATAAGGAAGTTATGCTTAACACATGAGCGAGTAATACCTGTGGCATCTACCTCTTGAAAGGCATCCATCCCTATCAGTGGAGATGGAACTTGTCCAGAAATTACTACCATCGGAATAGAATCCATATGTGCAGTTGCAATTCCAGTCACAGCATTAGTGATACCAGGCCCAGATGTAACTAATACAACACCAGGCATACCGTTCGCTCTTGCATAGCCATCAGCTCCATGAGCTGCGCCTTGCTCATGCCTAACCAAGACATGAGTAATCTCGTCTTGGGCATCTAGAGCGTCATAGATATGCAAAACAGCACCACCTGGGTAACCAAAAACATGCTTAACACCCTCTTTCTGTAAGCAATGTATCAGTATTTGAGCACCATTTAATTTCATCACTAATAACTGTAATATAAAAAGTTTTCGATTATACCAAAAGAATTAAGCTCAAAAAAGACTTCGTGAGTAACAGTTATTGCTTTCAAATAAGGAAAATAAAGGTATTTATTATTTAGTTAATGGAATAGAAAAAATAGCATTTTAGAGGTTATTTTGCCAATCCTCTGAATAAAAGTGAATTGGCGAGTCGACTTCCTTATAGCTTTTTATTGTCGTCGCTTGAGGTTGAGAAAGTATTGCAGAAAGCAACTGATCATTAAGCATATGTCCAGTCTTATATCCCTCATATTGGCCTATCATATTTCCACCTAAAAGAAAAAGATCTCCAACAATATCCAATATTTTGTGCTTTACAAATTCGTTATGGTATCGCATTCCGTCTTCATTTAGGATGTCATAATCAGAAAGACCAATTGCATTATCAAGACTTGCCCCCAATGCAAGTCCACCAGCTTGAAGCGCCTCAACATCACTCTCATATCCAAATGTTCTGGCACGAGATATTTCTTTTAAATAAGACTGCTCCGCAAAATCAATTGACAGCTTCTGTCCACTTTCTTTTATTTTTTTATGTTCAAAATCAATTTCAAGCGTCACCTTGAATCCATTATGAGGAGAAACCTGTGCCCATGCTTCTCCATTTTCAACCCTAACAGTTTCTTTAATGACGATGAATCTTTTTGGCGCTTCTTGTTGTTCAATTCCAGCTGACTGAACTAAAAAAATAAAAGGTGCAGATGAACCGTCCATAATTGGCACTTCAAATGAATCTAACTCTACCAAAAGGTTATCTACTCCAAGCGCTGAAAGAGCCGACAATAAATGTTCAATAGTTGAAACCTTTACACCTTTGCTTTCAATGCCTGTTGACAAGATAACTTCATTAACGAAAGCACTATGAGCATGTACTTGCCTACCACCGGCATCTAATCGCTTAAAAACTACGCCATGATCTACTCCTGCAGGAATCAATGTCATATTCACTTCCTTACCGCTATGAATTCCTACACCACGCGCCTTAACTGTTTTTTTAATTGTTCTTTGCTTTACCATATATTAAAAGCCCCCTTGGGTCCATTTTTCTAATTTTGCAATCCAACCTTTATTTCCATTAGAAATAACGTCGACATCTTTTCTAAAGTCATCTTCATGTAGCAAGAGCCCTATAGAGCCTGTATATCTAAAGTCAGTTAGTATGTTATCTAAACCAGAAATTCTTGAGCGATGAATAGTACCTATTTTAGCTCTTCTGGTAAAGAAATCACGAACAAGCTCTTCGCAAGAAATAACTTGTGCTCCACCACCACACAATACAAACCCCGATTTAATAATTGTATCCAAATTATGGTGTTTTAATTGATTTTTAAGTGCCAACAAAATTTCACGATAAGCTTCCTCAATAACTTCTGATAACTGAAGGCTAGAAAGCTGATGCTCCTCTTTGTTTGCGGCTTGAGTGAAATCAATCAATTTCTCTTCCTTAAGTGTAGACGACTTAGCAACTCCGTAGAACTCTTTTAATCTTTTTGCTTCTTCAAGGGAAGTATCAAAGGCTAATGCGATCTCTTGTGTAACTTCATTACCGCCCATTGAAATAACACCACTTTGAACAATGCCTTCCTCATTAAAGACAGAGAAACAAGTAACTCCAGCTCCAATGTCAACTATACAAACACCATTATCTTTTTCTTCTTGAGTTAGTATTGCATGAGACTTAGCAATAGAGGTAAGTACAATTTTATCAACCTGTAAATCACTCTGCTTTAAACAATTCTCAATATTCCTAACGCTGGCACTCGAGACAGTTACTATATGGACCTTAGATTCTAAGAATTCGGCTTTCATCTCTAATGGGTTATCTACTACTACACTTTCATTAATAGTAAACTTCTTTTTAATTTTGTGTAATGCTTCTTTGTTGGAAGGAGTTGACATTGATATCGCAGATTGTAGAACTGCGTCTACATCGTTACGAGTTACAACTTCATTTACAGAGACATGTCCCTTACGATCACTGCAAGTTAGATGAGTGTCAGAAATATTAACACGAAATAAGCCAAGTGTTAAATCAAAGCTTTTGCTAGTTTCTTCAATGAGTTTTGTAATTACTCTTGATAAATGGTCTATAGAAAAAATTGCCCCTTTTTTAACGCCATCAGAGGCGCAAATATTGTGCCCAATAATCCTGAGTCGATTATCATAATCTTTTTCAGCAGCCAACAGCGCAATCTTATCAGTTCCGATATCAATGCTCGCTATGTAGTTGTCGCCTGCCATATTTTTTTTAGAGGAGAATTTTCCTAAGAAATTTTACCAAACTATTGAGTACTTTTATTATCGGTTAAACTATTTATTTTAAAATCTAACCACTCATTTAAATGATTAAATCCAACTACCTTGCCACTTAATAATCTGCGGAATAATTTAGCATTAGTTTCACCATGATATAAACCCAATATATGACGAGTCATCGACCTTATAGGTACTCCAATTTTGAGTTGTTCATTCATATAAACCATATATTTTTTTAAAATCTGATCACGATTTTTTGGATTCTTTTTTTCGCCGAATATATCACTATCTACTTCACTTAATAAAAATGGATTATTGTACACCGCCCTTCCTAGCATAACGCCATCGACATAATCAAGATGACTCTTTATCTCTAAGCAGCTTGTAATGCCTCCATTTATAGTTATTTGAATTTGTGGAAAATCTTTTTTTAGCTCATAAACCCAAGGATAATTTAAAGGCGGGATTGTTCGGTTCTCTTTCGGACTCAGGCCCTGAAGCCATGCTTTTCGAGCATGGATTATAAAATGCTTACAACCTTTAGAATTAATGCGTGATACAAAATCACTCAACTCATCATAACTCTCCATGTCATCAATTCCAATCCGGCTTTTAACTGTAACTGGAATGTCGCATTTCTCAATCATAGCTTCAACACAAGCTGCCACCAAATCTGGCTCCTTCATTAAGCATGCACCAAAACTTCCAGAATGAACCCTGTCGGATGGACAGCCAACATTTATATTAACCTCATCATATCCCCACTTTTGAGCAATTTGAGCGCATTCAGCCATCTCCTTAGGATCACTTCCGCCTAATTGAAGAGTTAATGGATGCTCACTTGCATTAAAGTCTAATAAACGATTTTTATCTCCTCTTAAAATAGCTTTTGAAGTTATCATTTCAGTATAAAGCTGAGTATTTTTACTAAGTAGCCGATAAAAATATCTGCAATGTCTATCTGTCCAATCCATCATTGGAGCGATGGATACTGCTGAAGAATCGATCACAGCTTTAAGGCTAACTGAACTAAAGCATAAGAAATACTTTGAGATACAATATCGGATCTAGCACCTGAAAAAAATTGCGTTGTTGTAGTTGTCTTCCCATCAAAGAAAAAACCAAAACAAACCATGCCAACAGGTTTTTCAGTAGAGCCACCAGATGGCCCTGCAATACCTGTTATTGATACGGCAAGATTACTTTGTGATCTTTCACCAGCTCCAATTACCATTTCATGGGCAACCTTTTCACTAACAGCTCCATATGTTTCAATTGTTTCTGTACTCACACCAAGCATTTGAACTTTTGATTGGTTGCTGTATGTTATATATCCACAATCAAAGTAAGATGAAGCTCCAGCAATTAAGGTCAGAGAACTGGAGAGTGCACCTCCTGTACAAGATTCAGCAACAGAGACTGTCAAGCCTTTGGAAACTAGTAGTTCTGACAAATGTTTAGCGTCTCTATAAGACATTAAACCTTTCCTTTAAGAGAAGTATTAACAATTTCATAGACATCATTAGACAACTCATTTGAATTACTAATTATCTTCAATTCATTTTCTTGAAGGGAAGAGTATTGTTCAGTAAATCGCCTCCAATGATTAAATATACTTGCAAATCTTGCTGCAATTTGAGGATTTAAAGCATCCAACTCTAAGATTACTTCAGTCGCTAGCTGATAACCTTTTTTGCAATGAAACTGAAAACTATTTTGGCTAAAAGACCCTATTACTGATCGAATTCTATTTGGATTGGTCATTGTGAATAATTCATGGCTCATTAATTTTCTAATATCATCAACAGAAGTGATGGGTGAAGCACTCTGGGCACTAAACCACTTGTCCATTACTTGGGCATCTTCCTTGTGTTGGTTATAAAATCGATCTATAACTTCATCACGATATGGATTTACATTATCTAATAAGCACTGAAAAGCACTGAACTGGTCAGTCATACAGTCTGCACTATTAAATTGTTCATAAGCCAGCTCATACTTACCCAACTTCATCAAGTAACTTAAGCATTTGTTCTTTAAGGCGCGCTCTGCTACAGATTGAGAAGACAAATCGAAGGTTTTTTTGTAATTCAATTTATTAAAAGTTTCTAGAAAAATCTCTTTCAAACCCTGTCCCACAGAAAGGATAGATTTTTCACGCTTATTGTTCACCTCCTCTACATTAATTTTTCCAACATTTTGATGGATAATCTGCTCTGAAGGAAGGCTTATCATTTCAGATAGTAGTGCAAAATCAAAATCTTTATTGAATAGATTTTTGATCATATCAAACAACTCTTTTTCTTCAACTTTCTCAGGACTAAGGATATAGTCTAACCAAAGACTTTGAACACTATCCCAGCGATTAAATGGATCACTATCATTAGATACTAAATAAATCTTATCACTTATTGAGAGATTAGAATTAAACTTAATTGGCGCAGAAAAACCCCTAAACCAAGAAGGGATAGGTTTACTCTTTATGTTATTAAATTCAACGGTTTTTACAAGTTTATCAATAAGAAACATTCCTGTCTCAACCTCCTCGCCATCATTTACTAATAAGCCAAACCTGTTAGGAATAAGAAAAGGTGTAGTTAGATTTTTTTGAGTAAATGTAGCACGATAAATATTCAGTTCTGAGTTATAGTCATCATCAATACTGACTTCAGGGGTTCCTGCCTTGCTATACCAAGGCATAAAATTATCAAAATTATATTGATTTGCATCTGCCATACTCGCAACAAAATCATCGATGGTAACTGCATCACCGTCATGTCGCTCAAAATATAAAGTCATTCCTTTTTGAAAGCCCTCTTCTCCGAGTATGGTATGAATCATACGAATAACCTCTGCACCCTTCTCATATACAGTTGCTGTGTAAAAATTATCCATTGCAATATAAGATTCTGGCCTTACTGGATGAGCCATAGGTCCTGAGTCTTCAGCAAATTGCCTTGTTTTAAGGGTAGATACATCGGTAATTCTCTGAATGGCTCGAGAACGAAGATCAGAAGAAAACTCTTGATCTCTAAAGACAGTTAAACCCTCTTTTAGGCTTAACTGAAACCAATCCCGACAAGTTACTCTATTTCCTGTCCAGTTATGAAAATACTCATGGCCAATAATAGATTCAATTCTGATGAAGCTTGAATCTGTTGAAGTCTCTTGATTGGCAAGAACACAGTCTGAATTAAAAATGTTTAGTCCCTTGTTCTCCATTGCACCAATATTAAAATCAGGTACTAGTAATTGGTCATATTTTCTAAATGGATAGTCAATCTCAAAATAATTCGAATAAAATGCCATGCCCCGTTTTGTTGTAGCAAACCACTCTTCGACTGGAACATTGTCAGCTAATGCTTGTCTTGCAAATAAACGTAACGGAATATTTTGATAATTGTCTTCCCAAACTGTGTATGGCCCCGCATGAAGGGAAAAAATGTACGTTGAGAAATTTTTAGAGGTGGGAAATTGCCATTCATTGTATCGAGCAGCTTCAATAATATTGTCTATTTTTTCTTGAGACTGCTTGTCTGCCATTACAAATACACAATTGTACCCATTAATGGCCGAGAAAATTGCAATTCCTACACCTGTGTTACCCGATGTAGATTCTACAATAGTTCCTCCAGGTTTGAGATCTCCTCGCTTTACCGCTTGTTCACACAAGTAAACCCCCATACGGTCTTTAATAGAACCGCCAGGATTTAAGTATTCTAACTTAACATATATCGATGAGGCAACACTATTGGCTACCTTATTAAGTTTTACAATTGGTGTATTGCCAATTACGTCTATTATATTCTGATCAAACTGCTTCATATGTGACACTAAAAAACCCATCCTTAAGGATAGGTTG
>ENA-OWNS01000910-OWNS01000910.1-marine-metagenome-genome-assembly--contig:-NODE-910-length-12795-cov-5.229360_pt1 | contig 12795 bp, 13 predicted proteins | sample MGYA00238137_ERZ651772 | MGnify/ENA primary metagenome ERZ651772 (study PRJEB26903, sample SAMN06264699) | marine metagenome | isolation source: Columbia River Estuary | place: USA:Columbia River Estuary... | reverse complement strand
ACTCTAAAAGTTTTTATATTTTTAAATTCAATTTTAGACTTATGAGCAAAATAGTAATTTACTTTGGAATCTTTATGTCAATTGTGAGTTGCTCTTCAAAATCTGAAGTAGATCTCATTGTATTTAATGGTAATATTTACACAGTAAATGAAGGTTTTGATACTATTGAAGCTTTTGCTGTTAACAATGGAAAATTCATTGACACAGGAACCACCGAACAAATTTTCTCAAAATATACAGCTCTAGACATCATTGACGCACAGGAGCAAACTATTGTGCCGGGGTTAATTGATGCGCACGCCCATTTTATGCGTTTGGGAACGACGATGCAAGAAGCGAATTTAGTAGGAACAGAAAGTTACGATGAGATGATTCAGCGTGTCATTGATTTTCAAAAGAACAAGAATCTTGATTTTATAAGAGGCAGGGGTTGGGACCAAAATGATTGGGAGGACAAACAGTTTCCAACTAAATCTAAACTTGACAAATTATTCCCAAATACGCCTGTTGCATTGACACGTGTTGACGGTCATGCAGCTTTATTTAATCAAGCAGCATTAGATTTGGGTGATATAACAAATAATAGTTTTGTTGAAGGTGGACAAATAATTAAAGAAAAAGGGAAACTAACGGGTGTTTTGGTAGATAAGGCGCAAGGATTAGTCTGGAGAAATTGGCCGAAATCAACAAGAGCCGATAATATCCAAGCTTTATTAGCAGCACAAAAAGAGTGTTTCAAATATGGTTTATCAACTGTAAATGATGCCGGTGTAGAAAGAGGTATTATTGAACTTATGGATAGCCTTCATAAGTCAGGTGATTTAAAAATTCGTATTTATGCTATGGTTGCAGGAGGTGATAAAGACAATTTAGATTATTATCTTGAAAGAGGTACCAGTAAAACAGATCAATTAAACATTCGATCATTTAAAATATCAGCAGACGGCGCCTTGGGGTCACGAGGAGCTCTTTTGAGAAAACCATATAGTGATAAGCATGATACCTATGGGCTGCCAGTAACCAACATGGCATATTTTAATGAAGCAGCTCAGCGCATCGCATTATCGGATTATCAATTAAATACACATGCTATTGGCGATTCTGCAAATCATTCAGTTCTAAAAACATATACCAAGGTTTTACAAGGAACATCCGATCGTCGTTGGAAGGTTGAACATGCTCAAGTTGTTTCTCCTTCAGATTTTCAATATTTTAAAAATATTATTCCATCAATACAACCAACCCATGCAACAAGTGACATGTATTGGGCTGAGGAAAGAATTGGTAAAGATCGTATGAAAGGTGCGTATGCCTATAAGAAATTATTAGATATTCATGGGAAAGTTGCTTTAGGAACTGATTTCCCTGTTGAGTATGTGAGCCCTTTTTACACGTTTCATGCTGCAGTAGCAAGACAAGATGGAAATAATTATCCGTCAGGGGGATTTCAAAAACACGATGCGTTAACGCGTGAGGAAACCTTGAGGGGAATGACTATTTGGGCTGCCTATTCTAATTTTGAAGAAAATGAGAAGGGTAGTATTGAAAATGGAAAATTTGCAGATTTTGTTTTTTTAGACAAAAATATCATGGAAGTTGATGAAAAGGTTATTCGAGATATTAAAGTAACCGCGATTTTTGTTGGAGGAGAAAAACAATAAAGTCAATTAACTAAGTTTCGCTAAATAATCATGATGGGGTCCTCGAAACATTAATTCACACGTTAGTCCAACAGAATTAGACAAGGTTTTTAATTTTAAAAAATCAAGGTATAACCACTTCATTGGGATTTCTTTGACACCACGATAACTTAAATAATAGTCCAACTCACCATAATATTTATCTGAATTCTCTACTAAATAATGTTTCTCTTGTCCTTTATACATGTACTTAATGTCAGATGAGTCAATTAAAATTTGGCCACCTGGGCTGAGTAATGATTTTAGATGGGTTAGGTATTTGGGAGTGCTTTTAATAGTTTGAAAAATACCTGTTCCGTTCATAAGAACTAAGATCGTGTCATATTGTACCATTACATCTAAAACATCTAACTTTTGTGCATTCATGACGCCTCGATGTTTCGTTACAATTATTGCTCCCTCTGAAACATCAATCGCTTTGACGTTATAACCCAAACTTTTGAGGTATAAACTGTGACTTCCAGCACCACAGCCTACGTCAAGAATCCGTCCGTAAGACAAGTCTAGAGCCTTTTTTTCAATAATTGGCATATCATTATAATCTCTAAACAAATAGGAAAGAGCTAAGGTGTCATTTTCTGAGATAGAAGTTGACGTAATGATATCTTTATCATTAGTTCCTAATAAAAAATCTACCAGCGCTTTTCCAAAAATATCTTTCATATAAAAACTTTACCTTTGTTAAATGCAAGAAATAATTAACAATCTACCAAAGTTTGTCAAAGATAAGCATAAGGAAAATAAAGCGTTTTTTAATAAATTAAAAAAAAGACCACCAAAGCAGTTAGATTATTTAATGCAGGACTTACATGACAATGAATTTCAAAGGACAGATTGCTTAAAATGTGCTAATTGTTGTAAAACAACAGGCCCTTTGTTCACTGACAAGGATGTTAATCGGATTTCAAAATACTTGAGGCTAAAAGCTCCTCAGTTTATTAATAAGTATTTAAGGTTTGATGAGGAAGGCGATTATGTTTTAAATACTTTACCTTGTGTATTTTTGGGGGATGATAATTATTGTTCGATTTATGAGGTAAGACCGAAGGCATGTCGAGAATTCCCACACACAAACAGAAAAAAGTTTTATCAAATTTCAAATTTGACATTAAAAAATGTGGCTATTTGTCCAGCTGCATATAATATCGTTGAAGCCCTCAAAAAGAATATGAAGTAAAGTATAAAAACAATTAACCTACAAATAAATGAAAAATATAATTTTATCTACGTTCATCCTACTTCTCCCCCTCCAGAGTCTTGAATCACAAGAGTGGTTTACTAATTTTGACATTGCTAAGAGATTGGCTTTGGTTCAAGATAAGATGCTATTTGTTGTGTGGGAAGAATCTTTATTTCAGAGATATCCATTAACATACAATACTGCTGAGGGAGATATGATTATCACTGATTTGTCACAAGACAATAGTTTTGATGAATTAATTTGGGAATATTTTGTTCCCGTATTATTACCTGAATCAGCTTACGAGAAAATACGTCAGACTTCTGAAGGGCGATCGGCAGAATATTTAGCTAAACTCAATGATGACAGTATTAAAATTATGGATGTAAATATGAATATTTTTAATAGTACTGATCCCTTCAATTTTGAACAAAACTTATCAAAAATAATTAAAACTTATTCCTTGAGGACGACACTCATTAAACAAGATTTAACTAATTATTTAAAACATAAAAATTTCACAACCGCCTTTAATTTAGCGTCTAAGTATCTTGATTTAGCGATGTTTGTTGAGACTGATGCTAGAGAAGAAATTGTTGTTTTAGCAAATATTTATTTTAATGAATCAATTGCTTTTTTAGACAAAACAAAAACAGATAATCGTGAAGCTTATTTGCAACGAATAAAGCTTCTTTCGATTAAAGAAAGCCTACTGTTAAATGCGGGAAAAAAAGCGAAGAGACAGCTTAAGAAACTAGTAATTTCAGATATTAATAAAATTAATATACAGCTTTATGATTTTTTAAAATACACTACTTTTATGTGCTTAGGAGATAATGACTCAGCAGCTTTACACCTCAGTAAGCTCTCTAATGTTAATATAAAAAAAGCAAATCTCATTATTAAAATGAACAATTAATTGCTATGGAATCCTTGTTAAATTATTTTGAGAATATACCATCTTTACACAGAAGTTTTATCCTTGTGGGTGGACTGACTTTTTTTTGGATTTTAGAAGGTTTGTTTCCGCTATTTAGATTTAATTACAAAAAGTGGCGTCATGCAGCGCCTAATATTTTTTTTACAATCACCACAATTATTATAAATTTTGCTCTTGCGTTCTTACTGTTGAAATCATCTGATTTTGTATCAGATAATCAATTTGGAATCCTCAATTGGCTACCTAATATACCTGTTTGGCTATTCATAACGCTAGGTGTATTACTAATGGATTTGATTGGTGCTTATCTGCCGCATTACCTTGAACATAAAATAAAGCCATTATGGATGATTCATTTAGTTCATCACACGGATCACAAGGTTGATACAACAACTGCAAATAGACACCATCCTCTTGAAAGTTTTATACGGTATACGTTTACGTTAATGGGTGTTTTTGTTATTGGTGCTCCTATTGGAATTGTTATGTTATATCAATCTCTGTCGTTAGTCGCGACTCAATTTAGTCATGCAAATATCAAATTCCCTAAACATATTGATACATTAATCTCATTAGTTTTGATATCTCCTGATATGCATAAAGTACACCATCATCATGTATTACCTTACACAGATTCAAATTATGGGAATATTTTTTCTATTTGGGATAGATGTTTTGGAACTTTTATGAAGCTTGATCGTGAAAAATTGATTTATGGTGTTGATGTTTTTCCTAATGAGAAAGAGAATGGAAATATTTTGGTTTTATTAAAACAGCCTTTTCAGAAATATCAAAAATCCACAACCATCCCAAGTAAGAAATAAAGCTGCTTCATGTGTGTGAAAATTGTGAGATAAGAGGACCTGTTTTTTTTAATAATGTGCGGTTATCCCTTTTTTTGTGTACTTCATAGGTTTTTTTAATTGTTTACATATGTTTTAATTTAGATTTATCCTGAGGGAATAGGAATAATCATTGAGTTTAATCTTTTTTGAACTTAATTTAGAACATATGTATAAAGTATTAACGACGCTAGTTATAGCGTTTTTTTGTCTCTCAAATCTTCAAACATTCGCACAACAGGGTTTTGCTGAAATAGAGAAAAATATTAATTTTCGAGCACGTTCGCTTGTCCATGAGTTAAATGCAACAAAAGATTCCTTGTTTCTTAAAAGCGAAAAAGATATCAAATCCATCTATACGATTCACAATCAAATAAAACACGACTTAATAAAGCATGTTAATAATAAAAATTATAAGTTGTCATTAAGAGATTTTAATAGAGGAAAACATGTTTTTGTAGTTGTCCAACAATTACTCAAAATCGTATTTGTGGTTCGTGTGTATGGAGAAAATGAAGTTTCTGGTTCAATAATGACAGGTAAATAACGTGCGTTGTTTTAGTCATAAATGAGATACTTTTTTCGAATCTTTTTAAATGCCTCTAGGTCGTCTATCCAAGTGGCTTTTATGTCCTCTTCAGTTAATCCTTTTTCTATTTGAGTTTGCAGGGTAACAGTTCCTGCGTGCTTTGTAAATCCTTTTTTTAAGAAAAATTGAGATTTATCTTTACAATTTTCATACGCCTTAATTAACCACTTTAACGTTAACTCTTTTTTTACTAGGACATTTTGTAAGTTTTCTCCAAAACATAAAATATCATTGTGCTTTGGATTTTTTGCTCCAAAATTAGGATGAGGTATGTAGGTAAATTTCATGACTGTTGAATCAAGAAATGGAGCACCATAACGTTGAAATTGAAATTCAGTACCTCTACCAGCATTAATATTAGTTCCTTCAAATAAGCCCAGACTAGGATACAGCTTAACAGCAAGGTCATTGGGAATATTAGGAGAAGGCCTAATTGGTAGACTGTAGGATTTGTCGTGATTATAGTTAGAACATGAAACAATTATTAATTCGCAAACTTTTGAATCAGATAACCATTTTTCTCCGTTAATCATTTGTGCATATTCAGCTAATGTCATTCCGTGGACTAAGGGAATTTCGTGCATTCCAAGGAAACTACGATGTTTTTTTTCCATAGTTGGTCCATCAACGTATTGCCCATTTGGATTAGGTCTATCTAAAATGACAAGTGGAATATTCGCTTCTGCGCAGGACTCCATTATGTAATGTAGTGTTGATAAATAGGTGTAAAATCTCACACCAATATCTTGAATATCAAAAATCATGATATCTAAATTTTCAAGCGTTTCTTTTTTAGGTTTTTTGTAAGAGCCGTGCAATGATATTATTGGAACTCCTGTTTTAATGTCTACACTATTCTCCACGCTTTCTCCGGCATCTTTGTTGCCTCTAAAACCATGCTCAGGTGAAAATATGGTAGTTACATTAATGTTCAAAGATATAAGTGAATCAATTAAATGGGTGTAAGAATGATCATCTTTAAAAATAACTGATGTCTGATTAGCGACAACGCCAATACGTTTTTCCTGAAGTAGGGAGACATACGTTGACGTATTATTGGCACCAACAATGATGGAATGATCGTTTTTTTTAAATGTTTCAGATTTGAATTTGTTTCCACATGAAATTAATAAGAGAACAAATAATAAAACAGTATTTTTGACTTTATCTAATTTCATTAGCAACATTGAATTTCGAATATTTTATAGCAAAACGTATTATTGGAACTAAGTCGTATAAAAGTAGTATATCGGCGCCAATAATAAAAATTGGTATTACTGCAATTGCCATCGGAATTATAGTCATGCTTATTGCCATTGCAACAGGAACTGGTTTACAGCAAAAAATACGTGATAAAGCAGTAGCTTTTAATGGGCACATTACTGTTTCAAACTTTGATAGTAATCGGTCTGAGGAATCTCAAGTGCCTGTGTCACTTGATGAAGAATTTTATTTAAAAGTTTTGAATATTGAAGGTGTCACACACTTTCAAGCAGTAGCAGCAAAATTTGGTATCATTAGAACTGAAAATGATTTTGAAGGCGTTGTCATGAAGGGTGTTGGGAATGATTATGATTGGCAATATTTTAAAGAGTTTCTTGTTGACGGAACCTTGCCATCTTACGAAAAAGGAACTAATAATGATGTTCTTATTTCTCAATATTTAGTAAATCGATTAGATTTGACTGTTGGTAGTAGTTTTCAGATGTTTTTTATGAAAAATGAGGGGAATCAAGTACCATCAATACGAAAATTTAATATTGTTGGAGTGTTTAATTCAGGATTTCAAGAACTGGATGAAACTTATTTTATAGGAGATATCAAACATGTTCAGCGTTTAAATAAATGGAAGTCTGAAGAGGTGGGGAATTTTGAAGTTTTTATACGTGACCATTCTGATTTAACGGTGATTGCTGAGGAGATTTACAAAAACACACCATCTCATATGAATACAACGACTGTTGCTGAAAAGTATGCATCTATATTTGAATGGATCAGTATTTTTGACAATAACACAAATGGGATTATTTTAATTATGATTTTTGTTGCGGGTATAAATATGATAACAGTGTTATTGGTGTTAATACTCGAACGAACACCAATGATAGGACTATTGAAGGCTCTTGGAGCTCGAAACTTCAGCTTGCGAAAACTATTTTTATACAACGCCTCATACCTTATACTGCTTGGAATGTTTTGGGGGAATTTAATTGGTTTAGGATTATTATATGTACAACAACAATTCGGTTTGTTTCCACTTAATCCTGATGTCTATTATGTCACTCAAGTTCCTGTTAATATAACCTTTACACATGTAATTATGTTAAACCTAGGAACCTTTAGTTTATGCCTTTTAATGTTGTTCATCCCGTCTATTGTAATTTCAAGAATTTCTCCAATTAGGGCAATGCGCTTTGACTAAATAAAATCGATTTATTCTTCTTGTACTGTAGTTTTAGCTTAAATTTGCAGAGCAAAATCAACTTATGGAATACGCAGAAAATATTTTAGGGACGATAGGAAACACACCCATGGTAAAACTAAATAAATTAGTTGAAGATTTACCGTGCTTGGTGCTAGCGAAATATGAGACGTTCAATCCAGGAAATTCTGTAAAAGACAGAATGGCCTTAAAAATGATTGAAGATGCAGAAGCCGATGGGCGTTTAAAGGCAGGAGGGACTATCATTGAAGGAACTTCTGGAAATACTGGTATGGGACTTGCTTTGGCTGCGATAGTAAAGGGTTACAAATGTATTTTTGTGATGTCCGACAAACAATCTAAAGAAAAAATGGATATTCTTAGAGCAGTAGGAGCTGAAGTTGTTGTGTGTCCCACAGACGTTGAACCAACTGATCCAAGAAGCTATTACTCTGTTTCAAAACGCTTAGGCGATGAAACTCCAAATTCATGGTATGTCAATCAATATGACAATCCTAGTAATGCCATTGCCCATTATGAAAGCACTGGTCCAGAAATTTGGAAACAAACTGATGGTAAAATCACTCATTTTATTGTCGGGGTTGGCACTGGAGGAACAATCTCAGGGGTTGCTAAATACCTAAAAGAGCAAAACCCGGAAATTAAAATATGGGGGATTGATACTTATGGATCTGTTTTTAAAAAATATCATGAAACTGGAGAATTCGATGAAAAAGAGATTTATCCTTATGTTACTGAGGGAATTGGTGAAGATATTTTACCTGAGAATGTGAATTTTAATTTGATTGATGGTTTTACAAAAGTAACCGACAAAGATGCAGCTGTCTACACGCAACTTTTGGCTAAAAAAGAAGGAATGTTTCTTGGTAATTCTGCGGGAGCAGCTATCAAAGGGTTACTTCAATTAAAAGATAAATTTCAAAAAGAGGATGTTGTAGTTGTCTTATTTCATGATCATGGTAGTCGCTATGTTGGCAAAATGTTTAATAATGATTGGATGCGGAAAATGGGGTATATCGCCTAAGAAGGATTAGTCAGTTAAATCATGAATAAATAAACCACTTCTTAATTTTGGCTCAAACCATGTCACCTTTGGGGGCATCAGTAAATCGTTGTCAGAGATATTAATAAGTTGTGTCATGCTTACTGGATACATTGAAAAAGCAACCTTCATGTCACCACTATCTACACGTTTTTCTAATTCACTTAAACCTCTCATACCACCTACAAAATCGATTCGAATATCTTTTCTCAAGTCAATGATATCAAAAATGGGTTCCAAAACATTTTTTGAAAGAATGGTGACATCGAGTTGTCCTATAGGATCAGAATCATCATAACTATCGGGTAATGAAGAAAGTTTATACCATTGGCCTTCTAAGTACATGCCAAAAGTATGAAGACTCTCAGGACGATACTGTGTTGCACAAGTCACGACGTCAAATTTATTTTTTAAACGCTGAATAAGTTCATTTTTAGTGAATCCGTTGAGATCTTTTACGACACGATTATAATCAAGAATTTTTAACTGATTATCAGGAAACACAACAGCCATGAAATAATTATCTCTTTTTTTATCGTCAAGATTCCCATTTCTTGAATCTCTAAATTCTTTGCCTACAAGAGCTCCTGCAGCGGTGCGATGATGGCCATCAGCAATATAAATTTTTGGAACTTTTGTTTTAAAAAGGGCAGTTATTTTTCGAAGTATCTCTTTGTTGGTAATGGCCCATAATCGATGTCGAATGTCATCATCTGAAATGAAATCATATAGGTGTTTCTCTTTCTTAGTAATGTTGACGAGTTGGTCAATGCCTGTAACTTGAGGATATGATAAAAAGACAGCTTCATAATTTAGTGCACTGTAACGCACATGATTTTTTCTATCCTCCTCTTTGTCAGGACGAGTTAATTCATGTTTTTTAATCGTATTATTAAAATAATCATCAATGGAACAACAACCAACTAATCCCGTTTGAGTGTGATTTCCCATAGTCAATTCGTAAACATAATAGCTCTCATGAGAATCCTGTTTTAAAATATTTTTTGAAACAAAATCATCAAATACAGCTTTACCTTTTTCGTATACTCGTGGAGCATAATAATTTGAATCCTCTGAAAAATTAATTTCAGGTTTTATAACATTATAAAAAGAAATAGGATTGTTTAATGCTTCCAATTTTGCCTCCTTTGCATTAAGTACGTCGTATGGTTTACTCGCTATATTCTGTGCATATTTTTGTTGTGGGCGATATGCTTTAAATGGAACAAAAATAGACATCTCGTGTTAGTTTTAGTTAGGTGTTAGTTCTTACGAAGTTATCTCTAAACGAGGGTTTAGACAAAAAAACAGTCACAATGTTATTGATAGTTATCAACCTATTTTTAGACCGTAAACATACTGACCACAAACTTTTTTATTTAAATCAATAATACCCGGAAAATGACCCCATTTTTTAAAATTATAGTTCTCTAATAACGAGATACTTGCGGTGTTGTTGTCCAAAAGAATAGCGAGTAGACTATGCTTTTTAAGCCGCTTGCAATCTTTTATTGCATACTTCATGAGTGTTGATCCAATCTGTTTTAGATGATGGTTGTAATCTACATAGTAGCTGATTTCAGCAACCTTTGACATGGCTTGTCGACCGCGTCTATAGGGTGATAAATAGCAAAAGCCAACAATTTGTTTATTAAGTGTGGCGACATAAATTGGGTGGGTGTTTATATCAAATTCATGAAACCATTTTAATTTACTTTCCACAGTTTCTTTTATTAAAATACCATTTGCTTGAGCATCAATTGCTTGATTCAAAATGAAGATTATTTTAGGGAGGTCTGTAATATTTGCGTATCTAACGACAATACGCTGTGATTTAGTTTTTAAAGTATTCATATTAATGTTTTGACAGCCCTTTTAATATGGGGCTCATATGATTTTTATTTCCAGTCATTTCCCAATGTCCTAAAGATATTGGGATGTTACCGATACTGTTGAGAGTGTCAAAAAAATCCTTTGTTTTAAATTGTAATCCATCACGTTCTTTAATCCTTGCGAAATTAGCCATGGTGTCCTCCAGTAAATATTTTCCCGTAATGTAACTTGTTCCGTAACCTGGTTGTCTTAGATATAAATGTTGTTCAAATATAAGTAGTTCTTTTTCGGTTTTCATCCAGCCCCTTGGCGTATAATCAGAATGAATACTTCCTGCCTCCTCCATGGTCATTAAATTTGCATGCGCGTACAAAGAACCTAAGCCTCTCGCTGCTCTCTGTGCAATCATGATGTATACAATTTCTTTAGTTCTTGGACTGTTATCATATAAGCCAGATTGCATGAACATTTCTTCAACAGCTGTCGCAGTTCCTTCATTTCGAGAATCAAAAATATTATATAGTAAGGGGCCTCTGCGTATAAGACTTGGATTTGGTTCTGTATCCATTCGTGCAAGTTCAAACCAATGATAAAAATGAGAATATAAAGGTCTCGGATCGTAGTGTTCCCCGATTAAAAAAAAATTTCGTTGCTCTCTGGGGACATAACTTCCAAGATGTTCTCGCAAGGCAGTATCAAAATAGGGTTTTACGGAGACGATCTCTTGTTTATCAAGAAAATTAATGAGACTCGTTGCTCCTTCATCAGCCAGTTTTTCATATTCCATAACTGATATGGCATCTTTTAATTGAGGTATATTTCTGTTTCGATGTTCCTCTAATTTTAATGAAGACCACGCTCGAGCTAACTCACGCTTTAGAATCATGACCTCGTCAGACCAAGTTAGTGGAACTAAATGCACATTTTGCATATACCACGTGTAATTATCTCGCCCGATACCAGAAGGACCTGTTTTTGAAGCAGCTTCTTGTTTTAACCATGTAACAAAACTATTTGTTGAAACAATGGCATGGTCGATATGTGATATAAGTTCAGTGTCGGTTTTTAAGAAATCCTTATTTTTTAATTCATTGAGGACAATACTTTGTCGTTCAATGTCCCGAATACCAGTAATCCATAAATCTTTTGCATTTCCAGTTAAATTATACTGAGCCTGTTTGTTTAATGATGGAATAACTTGAAGATCACTTATTAGACGAATTCGTTCAGATTTATTCAGTGGAAATTGATAAGTCCACAATTCTGTAGTATGGTGATGAGTTGGTCCTTCGTGTGCAGGCACATCACTTCTCGCACTCCAAACAGATTTATAAAATGCAGGATCACGATTCCAGGGTTTAAGTATATTATGATTAAAATCGTAACCATTCATTTCAGCCCACACAATCATCCAATCAACTTGTTTTTCAATACTCCAATTTGTTGTGTCAATTGCCATTAATGTTGACTTTAAATTCAAAAATTTAGACCAACGTTGCTCAAAAGTATTTTTGGTATAATCGGGAGCTCCGTCTTTTTTGGGTGGATTTTCAAAAATTCTCCATGTCACAAACAAGTTCTCGAGGTCAGCGTAATTATCTAAATTTTTTAGTATGTCTTCCTTACTCTTGTCCGCAATTACTGAGGTGTCTTTGTTACAGCTTAAAAAAATTGAAAGCCCAATCATTGTTATAATAAAGAATGTATGTTTCATTTTAATTTTTATTACAGTTCAGATTTTAAATTTTTTTTAATGAAATTATGTGATGTCTCGAAGACCATACATAATTGACACTAATTTAGTTTATTTTTAATCATTAATATAAAGTTAATTGACAGTGAGAAAATATTAAAACTAAAATTTTATTGAATTACTGTATCGTTTAACAATTAGATAATGTTTAGACAACTTTTTTTTACTCATAAAATTTATCAACTTTGTAACCATGACGATTATTTATAAACCGGTATTATATTTTCAAAAACACGGTTACTATGTTTGCCAAAGAATAGCCGATCGATTTGGTATAAGAGCTAAAGTAGTGCGTACCTCATTTATGTATTTAACATTTGTAACACTAGGTTTTGGGTTTGCCTTATATTTGTTTTTGGCCTTTTGGATGCGAATAAAAGACCTGATAAATACTAAACGAAGTTCTGTTTTTGATTTGTAATTATGGAAAATCCTTTTTTTAAAGTTTTTAGATCTAAAATTAATACAGCCAT
>ENA-OWNS01000906-OWNS01000906.1-marine-metagenome-genome-assembly--contig:-NODE-906-length-12831-cov-5.545554_pt1 | contig 12831 bp, 9 predicted proteins | sample MGYA00238137_ERZ651772 | MGnify/ENA primary metagenome ERZ651772 (study PRJEB26903, sample SAMN06264699) | marine metagenome | isolation source: Columbia River Estuary | place: USA:Columbia River Estuary... | reverse complement strand
ATAAGATTAAAACAAGAACAATTAGAAATAGCTTAATGATATGGGAAAAATTACAGGTTTTTTAGAGTTTGAGCGAGAAAACGAAGGGTCTCAATCACCAAAAAAAAGAATTTTAAATTATGATGAATTTACGATTCCACTTGACAAAGAGGTGTTAAAAAATCAAGGAGCGCGATGTATGAATTGTGGAATACCATTTTGTCATAGTGGTTGTCCACTTGGTAATTTAATTCCAGATTTTAATGATATGGTATTTCAAGGGAAGTGGCAAGAAGCTGCTAAAATTTTGCACAATACAAATAATTTTCCAGAATTTACGGGAAGGTTATGTCCTGCTCCTTGTGAAGAGGCTTGTGTTTTAGGAATTAATGAAGACCCTGTATCTATTGAGAATATTGAGAAAAATATAATTGAAAAAGCTTTTGATAATGGTTGGGTTGTTCCTTGTCCACCAAATAAAAGAACTGAAAAATCAGTCGCTATAATTGGTTCTGGTCCAGCAGGGCTCGCTGCAGCACAACAACTAAATAGAGCAGGACATTCAGTTATTGTTTATGAGCGTGATCAAAAAGTAGGTGGTTTATTAAGATATGGTATTCCTGATTTTAAATTGGGAAAACATATTATTGATAGACGTTTAAATATTTTAGAGAAGGAAGGTATTATTTTTAAGACAGGAGCACACGTCGGTGTTAATATTGATGCAAGTACTCTCAAGGAAAAACATGACGCTATTATTATTTGTGGGGGCGCTTCTGTGAAACGAAGTATTCCAATTCCAGGCTCGGATTTAAACGGAGTGGTGCAAGCAATGGATTTTTTAAAGCGAAATAATGAATTTGTTGATGGCTTAAAAACTTTTGATGATATAATTTCAGCAAAAGATAAAAATGTCATTATAATTGGAGGAGGAGATACTGGTTCTGATTGTGTTGGAACGTCCAATCGACACAATGCTAAATCAATAACAAATTTTGAAATTTTGAATAAGCCAACAGAAGGTCGTCCTGCGCATCAACCATGGCCTTATTGGCCAATGCGTTTAAAAACGACTTCATCCCATGAGGAAGGAGTGGAACGATTTTTTAGCACTTCTACGAAAGAATTTATTGGTGATTTAGACGGAAATTTGGTAGGATTAAAGACCGTTGATGTTGAGTGGATATTACAGGATGGTGAGAGACCGCGATTACAAGAATTAGAAGGGACAGAAAAAGAATGGGACTGTGAATTGGCTCTATTGGCTCTTGGTTTTACAGGCTCTGAAAAAACGTTGGCAGATGCATTTGGATTAAAATTTGATTTTAGAAATAATATTCAGGCAAGTAACAAGGATTACAAAACTAATGTTCCGGGTGTTTTTGTTGCAGGTGATATGCGTCGTGGACAATCTTTAATAGTTTGGGCCATTTCTGAAGGGCGCCAGTCTGCTCACCATGTAGATAAGTATTTAATGGGAGATTCCTTTTTACCAACTAAAGATGATTACGATTTACCAAGATTATAGACGTTCAAAGACAAGTATATTCTAAAACGTGTGATATAAAGAATTTTACAGTGATTAAAAGAATGTTATCAGTTTAAAGCCGCTTTATACAGTCTAGAATTAGGTATCTTTTTTTACACATTATTTTAAGAACTTGAACATCATATAATTATAAATATAAATTACTGATTATTAATAAGTTGAGTAATACTTAGCGTCAATGACTTTAGACCATTTACAAAGCACTTGTTACAACTAATAATTGAAACATATAATTTCGAGCTAACTAAGTTTTACTTAGGGATAAAAAAATCATCATGAAGCCTCTAAATAAATACAGTAAAACAGTCACACAAGATCCAACGCAGCCAGCTGCTCAAGCCATGTTGCATGGTATCGGACTTACACGTCAAGATTTTAAAAAGCCCCTTGTTGGAATAGCGAGCACAGGTTACGAAGGTAATCCATGCAATATGCATTTAAATGATTTGGCTAAGTATGTTAAGGAGGGGACTTTAAAACAAGAGGTTATTGGGTTAATTTTTAATACGATAGGGGTGAGTGACGGTATTTCGATGGGAACACCTGGTATGCGCTATTCATTGCCATCACGAGACGTTATTGCCGATTCTATGGAGACGGTAGTTCAAGCGATGAGTTACGATGGTCTGGTAACTGTCGTGGGGTGTGATAAAAACATGCCAGGGGCACTTATGGCTATGATCAGACTAAATCGACCATCAATCTTGGTTTATGGTGGAACTATTGATTCAGGATGTCATAATGGTAAAAAATTAGATGTCGTTTCGGCATTTGAGGCTTGGGGGAGTAAGGTCGCGGGTACTATGGACCAAGATGAATTTGAATGCATTGTTAAGAAAGCCATTCCAGGGGCAGGGGCATGTGGAGGAATGTATACTGCAAACACTATGGCTTCTGCCATAGAGGCTTTAGGAATGACCTTGCCTTATAATTCATCAAATCCAGCGACAGGCGATGCAAAAAAACATGAAGCAATAAAAGCTGGTGAGGCGATGCGTCTACTACTTGAAAAGGACATCAAGCCATCTGATATCATAACAAGAGAATCGCTGGAGAATGCCATTCGTTTAGTGACTATTCTAGGAGGCTCAACCAATGCTGTTTTACATTTTCTTGCCATAGCAAGAGCAGCGCAAATAGACTTTACATTGTCTGATTTTCAAAAAATCAGTGATAATACACCCTTTTTAGCAGACTTAAAGCCAAGCGGGAAATATCTCATGGAGGATGTTCATGAAGTTGGAGGGATTCCAGCGGTTATGAAATATTTGCTTAAAAAAGGTTTGCTCAATGGAGATTGTATGACAGTAACAGGAAAGACCTTGGCTGAAAACCTGTCAAATGTAGATGATTTAAAAAAAGGTCAGGAGGTTATCAAGTCAATTGAAAATCCAATAAAAATAACAGGTCATTTAAGAATGTTGTATGGTAACCTAGCGCCAGAAGGCAGTGTTGCTAAAATTACAGGAAAAGAGGGATTGAAGTACAGAGGAACTGCTAAGGTTTTTGAGGGGGAATATGAAGCGAATGATGGTATTCGCGATGGAGAAGTAAATAAAGGTGACGTAGTGGTTATACGCTATGAAGGTCCTAAGGGTGGCCCAGGTATGCCTGAAATGTTAAAACCAACAGCAGCTATAATGGGTGCAGGATTAGGTAACGATGTTGCGTTGATTACTGATGGTCGTTTTTCAGGAGGCACGCACGGTTTTGTAGTTGGACATATTACACCTGAGGCACAAGAAGGTGGCCCCATTGCCATGATCAATGATGGTGATGTCATAACGATAGATGCTGAAACCAATGCCATTACGCTTGAAATAAGTGAACAAGAGTTATTAAAAAGAAAACATCAATGGGAAGCTCCTGAATTAAAAGTTCAAAGAGGTGTCCTTTATAAATATGCAAAAACTGTTTCCTCGGCTTCAAAGGGATGCGTAACCGATGAGTTTTAAATTATGATTATGGAAGAATTACCAACAATGAAAAAAAAGCAATATTTAGAGCAGCCAAAAGAGCGTATTTCGGGAAGTGAAGCGATTGTACGTTGTTTATTGGCTGAGGGTGTTGATATGATTTACGGTTACCCAGGTGGGGCTATTATGCCTGTTTATGATGAGCTTTACAAGTACCAAAACGAAATTCATCACGTGTTAACAAGGCATGAACAAGGAGCGACCCACGCTGCTCAAGGATATGCCAGGATTTCGGGTAAAGTTGGAGTTGCCATGGCAACCTCTGGTCCTGGAGCAACTAATTTAATTACAGGAATAGCAGACGCACAAATTGATTCAACTCCAATGGTTTGTATAACCGGTCAGGTCGCTTCGCATTTATTGGGTAGTGATGCTTTTCAAGAAACAGATATTGTTGGGATATCGACACCAGTTACAAAATGGAATCATCAAATTACAAATGCCGCAGAAATACCTGAAGTTATCGCCAAAGCTTTTTACATAGCTAGAAGTGGAAGACCTGGACCAGTGTTAATAGATATTACAAAAGATGCACAATTTGCAGAGTTCGATTTTCAATATAAAAAATGTGAAGGTGTAAGAAGTTATCTACCAGTGCCTAAAACAGACAAAGCATCACTTGATCAAGCAGCAGAGATAATCAACGGTGCTAAAAAACCAATGATTGTTTGGGGACAAGGTGTGATTTTGGCTCACGCTGAAGAGCAGCTTAAAGCCATGATAGAAAAAACGGGGATTCCCGCTGCTTGGACCATTTTAGGAGCATCAGCAATTTCAACTTCTCATCCATTAAATATTGGTATGGTTGGAATGCATGGAAATTATGCTCCAAATGTTCTCACAAACGATTGTGACGTGTTGATTGCAATTGGGATGCGTTTTGATGATCGTGTAACAGGGAAACTAGACGAATACGCAAAACAAGCAAAAATCATTCATTTTGAAATTGATCCTGCTGAGGTTGATAAAAATGTAAAGACAGATGTCGCTGTTTTAGGTGATGCCAAGGAAAGCCTGACTCAAATACTACCTCTTTTAGAAGTCAAAACTCACAAATCTTGGCATCAAAAGTTTAAAGATTTATATGCCATTGAATTTGAAAAGGTTATAATAAATGATTTACACCCAACAAAAGATGGTTTGACAATGGGTGAAGTTTTAAATGAGATTAATTCGAAAAGTGGTGGAAACGCTGCGATTGTTTCTGATGTTGGTCAACATCAGATGATTACTTGTCGTTACGCTGATTTCAATGTGAGTAAAAGCAATATTACCTCAGGGGGACTTGGGACTATGGGGTTTGCTTTACCTGCTGCAATTGGCGCAAAAATGGCTGCTCCAAATCGTGAAGTTATTGCGATCATCGGTGATGGAGGATATCAAATGACGATACAAGAATTAGGCACCATTTTTCAACAAAAAACAGCGGTAAAAATTGTTGTTTTGAATAATAATTTTTTAGGGATGGTGCGTCAATGGCAACAACTCTTTTTTGATAAACGATATGCCTCTACTGAAATGACAAACCCTGATTTTGTTGCTATTGCCAAAGGATATCATATCCAAGCACGACGTGTCTCAGAGCGAGAGGAGTTAGGATCAGCAATTGAAGAAATGATGAAAAGTCAAGATGCATATTTTTTAGAAGTATGTGTGGAAAAAGAAGACAATGTGTTTCCGATGGTACCCTCAGGAGCATCAGTTTCAGATATTAGATTAGAATAATTATGGAAATAAAAGAACTATTTACAGTATCAATTTATACAGAAAATCACATAGGGTTGTTGAATAGAATTTCTGCGATTTTTCAAAGAAGACACATCAATATTGAAAGCTTAAATACATCAATATCTGAAATTGAAGGAGTTTCTCGATTTACAATTTTAGTGAAAATGACCGAAAAAGAGGTTAAGAAAATTATTGGTCAAATAGAAAAGCAAGTAGAGGTAATTAAAGCCTTTTATCACACAGATGACGAGACGATTTATCAGGAGTCGTGCTTATTCAAAATAAAATCTGATTTGTTATTTGAGGAGCGGCAAATACAAAATATAATTAAAGATAGTAACGCAAGAATTGTAACTGTAAATAAAGCTTTTTTTGTTTTAGAAAAATCTGGACGAAGAAATGAAATTGAATTATTACATAGAGAACTTAGTGTTTTTGGAATTATGCAGTTTGTCCGCTCAGGAAGGATTGCTGTTACAAAAGATGAAATGAAAATAACTGAAATGCTAGCTGCATTTAATAACTAATAAACTACTAGAATGGCAAATTATTTTAACACTCTATCACTAGGTCAAAAGTTAGACCAACTTTCGAAGTGTCGCTTTATGGAAACTTCGGAGTTTGAAGATGGTGTAAATGCTTTAAAAGGAAAAAAAATTGTAATAATTGGCTGTGGGGCCCAAGGTCTCAATCAAGGTCTCAACATGAGGGATTCCGGTTTGGATATTTCATATGCTCTAAGGCAAAAAGCAATTGATGAAGAGCGCCAATCTTTTAAAAACGCCAAATCTAATAATTTTACAATTGGCACATATCATGACTTAATACCATCTGCTGATTTAGTTCTTAACCTAACTCCAGATAAGCAACATTCAAATGTTGTTTCGGATGTTATGCCTCTGATGAAAAAAGGGGCTACTTTATCGTACTCACACGGGTTTAATATTGTAGAAGAAGGAAAACATATACGTGAAGATTTAACGGTCATCATGGTTGCTCCAAAGTGTCCAGGTACAGAAGTTCGAGAGGAATTTATGAGGGGGTTTGGTGTGCCTACATTGATTGCAGTTCACCCTGAAAATGATCCTGAAGGTAAGGGTTGGGACCAGGCAAAAGCATACGCTGCTGCTACTGGTGGTCATAAAGCAGGAGTTTTAGAGTCTTCTTTTGTTGCTGAAGTAAAAAGTGATTTGATGGGAGAACAAACCATTCTATGTGGAGTGTTACAAACAGCTTCTATCTTATTATTTGATAAAATGGTTGCCGAGGGTATTAATGGAGGCTATGCCGCTAAGTTAGTTCAATACGGTTGGGAAACCATTACGGAAGCTCTGAAACACGGTGGGATAACAACGATGATGGATCGATTATCAAATCCAGCCAAAATTAAAGCTTTTGACTTGTCTGAAGAGTTGAAAGACATCATGAAACCATTATACGAAAAGCATATGGATGATATCATGTCCGGACATTTTTCGAAAACGATGATGGAGGATTGGGCAAATGACGATGTTAATTTATTGAAATGGAGAAAAGCAACAGGAGAAACAGCTTTTGAGAAAACTATTGTAACAAACCACTATATTTCAGAACAAGAATATTTTGACCATGGTCTTATCATGGTCGCTTTTGTGCGAGCAGGTGTAGAATTAGCCTTTGAGACAATGGTCAATTCAGGAATCATTGAGGAATCAGCCTATTATGAGTCCTTGCATGAACTGCCTCTAATTGCTAATACTGTCGCAAGAAAAAAATTATTTGAAATGAACAGAATCATTTCAGACACAGCTGAATATGGTTGTTATTTATTTGACCATGCTTGTAAACCTTTGCTTGACGATTTTATGAAATCAATAGGAACAGATGTTATTGGATCTTCTTTTAAGGCCTCAAATTCTGTTGATAATCTTGAACTAATAAAGGTGAATGATGCTATTCGTAATCATCCTATTGAGGCTGTTGGAAAACATTTGCGGACTGCGATGACTGCGATGAAACGAATAAAATCAACATCAGAGGTCAATGGAATTTCTACTCACTAATTAATGGAAACTACAACGACATATTTTCCAACATTAAAAAATGTAAAAGCAGCTGCGACTCGTTTATCAGACATTGCTATTGTTAGTCCGCTTGCCAAAAACATGCGATATTCAAATCATTACGGTTGTAATATCATGTTTAAAAGGGAAGATTTACAACAAGTTCGTTCTTATAAAATAAGAGGAGCTTATAATAAAATGTCAACATTAAATGATACTGAGGTTGAAAATGGCATCGTGTGCGCTAGTGCAGGAAATCACGCGCAGGGTGTTGCTTTGTCATGTAAATTACTAAAGGTAAAAGGAACCATATTTATGCCTTCACCAACCCCCAATCAAAAAATTGAACAGGTTAAAATGTTTGGAGAAGATTTTATTAATGTTGTTTTAGTCGGTGACACATTTGATGATTCCTATGAAGTAGCCAAGCTGGAATGCGAACGTTTAAATAAAACGTTTATACATCCTTTTAATGATGAAAAAGTTATTGAAGGTCAGGCTACTGTAGGGCTAGAAATCCTAAGTCAATCAAAAGAAGTTATTGATTTTATTTTTATTCCAGTTGGTGGTGGGGGTTTAGCGTCTGGACTTTCGGCAATGGTTAAAATGATGTCTCCAAAGACCAAAATTATTGGTGTGGAGCCCGAAGGAGCACCATCAATGTCAAAATCTATTGAGGCTAATAAAATTATTGAGCTTAAAGAAATTGAGCGCTTTGTAGATGGTGCCGCTGTGAGAAGAGTAGGAGATAAAAATTTTGAAATTTGTAAACAAAATTTAGATGCTGTAGTCACAGTTCCCGAAGGGAAAATATGTCAAGTTATTTTAGAGCTTTACAATAAAGATGCTATCGTTGCTGAACCGGCAGGAGCATTAAGTCTTACAGCCTTGGATGCTTATGCAGAAAAGATTAAAGGTAAAAATGTGATTTGCTTAATCAGTGGAAGTAATAATGACATTACACGAACTCCTGAAATAAAAGAACGCGCTTTACTTCATGCAAATTTAAAACATTATTTTCTGATAAAATTTCCCCAAAGAGCCGGAGCTTTAAGGGAGTTTGTAGTTAAAATTTTAGGAAAGGATGATGATATTACTCATTTTGAATATACAAAAAAAGTCAATAGAGAAAATGATGTAGCTGTAGTTGGTGTGCAATTAAAATCTCCAAAGGATTTAGAGCCTCTAATAACTAAAATGAAGTTGCATAATTTTTATGGTGATTATCTAAATAATAAGCCAGATTTATTTCAATTTTTGGTTTAGCTTAACAAAGTCTTAACCTATTTTAACTACTGTTTGTTGTAATTTGAAAGTGTAAAAAATAATTTATGAAAATGCGATTTAAGACAATTCCTGAGCAATTTAAAATCAAAGAGTTAATACACCAATCTAGGTACTTGTTAGATGGTAAGCTGGTAGAATGGAAAGGTGAAACGTCTGAAATATACTCAACAATTTCTTCAACCGAAAACTACCACCCAACATTGCTTGGAAGTATTCCAACGCTAACAGAAAAAGAAGCAATAGAAGCTCTTGATGCTGCCTCAACGGCATTTAATAAAGGTCAGGGGTTGTGGCCTACGATGAAGGTTTCTGACAGAATATCATGCATGGAGAAGTTTGTTGAACAAATGAAAACGAAGCGTGAAGAGGTGGTGAAGCTATTGATGTGGGAAATTGGTAAAAATTTAGCTGATTCAGAAAAGGAATTTGACAGAACGGTTGAGTACATTTATGATACTATTGAGGATTACAAGAAAATGGATCGTAATAGTGCAAAATTTCTTAAAAGTGGAAATATTCATGCACACATTAGGCGTGGCCCATTAGGTGTGGTTTTGTGCTTGGGGCCTTATAATTATCCCTTAAATGAAACATTTTGCTTACTAATACCGGCCCTTATTATGGGTAATACCGCCATATTTAAGCCGGCTAAATTTGGTGTCCTTCTTTTAACGCCTTTAATGGAGGCCTTTCAGAATAGTTTTCCAAAAGGTGTTGTCAATATTCTCTTTGGTAGAGGTCGCACAGTGGCTTCACCAATTATGAAAGATGGTCGTGTAGATGTTTTGGCATTGATTGGCCATAGCAAGTCTGCAAATGCATTACAGAATATACACCCTAAAAGTAATCGTCTAAGAATGGTTCTTGGTTTGGAGGCTAATAATCCTGCAATTGTAATGCCAGATGCAGATTTAAACTTGGCTATAAATGAGTGTATTGCAGGGGCAACATCTTTTAATGGCCAACGTTGCACAGCTTTGAAAGTTTTGTATGTTCACAAGGATATAGTTGATGACTTTATTAGACAATTTTCAGAAAAAGTTGATGCACTTAACTTTGGAAATCCTTGGGATGCTGGCGCTAAACTTACACCATTACCAGAACCAGATAAGCCGTCTTATATTCAAGAGTTGATTGATGATGCAGTATCGAAAGGAGCAAAAATAAAAAATAAACGAGGAGGAGAAATTTTTAAAAATTATATTTTTCCGGCTGTTTTATATCCAGCGTCAACCGATATGCGTGTATATGAGGAGGAGCAATTTGGTCCCGTGATTCCAATAGTTCCCTTTTCTAACATTGAAGAGCCTTTAAATGATATGGCATCTTCAAATTATGGTCAACAAGTAAGTCTTTTTGGAAGAGATGTTAAAACCTTAGCCCCACTAATTGATGCTCTTGTAAATTTGGTCTGTCGTGTGAACCTCAATAGTTCATGCCAACGTGGTCCTGATGTTTATCCATTTACGGGAAGGAAGGATTCTGCTGTGGCGACTTTGAGTGTTCGTGACGCATTAAGATCATTCTCTATTAGAACTTTTGTTGCATCTAAAGATAATTCTTACAATAATGAGATTTTAAAAGATTTGTTAGCTTCACAAGCATCTAACTTTGTTAGTACGGATTATATCCTGTAAAAAATAAAAAACCATATTGAAATTTGAGTCGTGAAGGACTATATAATGGTTGATTGACCTAAATGGATATTGGTGAAATTGAGATTTGTCTCGTTTGGATTTGATATAAAATCTTCAATAAAATCACCTACTTTACCTGTCGTTACGTTGTCATATTTTGCGTTAATATCAGGTGTGGTAATGTGTAATTTCAATGACTTTTCTACAGCATTTTTGATACGATTTGCTTCAGATTGAAGGTTGAAATGTTCTAGTAGCATTGCTGCAGACAATATTGATGCTATTGGATTTGCGATACCCTTGCCTTTCGCTTGAGGGTATGAGCCATGAATGGGTTCAAACATTGCATACTTATCGCCTACAGACGCTGATGCCAGAAGACCTATAGATCCGCCAATAACGCTCGCCTCATCACTTATAATATCACCAAACATGTTTTCTGTTAAAATGACGTCGAATTGTTTTGGATTAAGAATCATTTGCATTGCCGCATTATCAACAAATAAAAACTCAAGCGTGACATCTTGGTATTCTTTTGCAACGTCATTCACGACTTTTCTCCACAAGCGAGAGCTTTCTAAAACATTAGCTTTATCAATTAAGGTAACATTAAAACTTCTTGATTGTGCTGCTTTAAATGCTAAATGTGAGATTCTTTCAATTTCTAGTCTAGAATATTCACACAAATCAGATGCTGTATTTTTATCATCGCTTAAATACTTCTCTCCAAAATAGATGCCACCTGTGAGCTCGCGATAAATACTAATATCGGTACCTTTGATGATATGTTCTTTTAATGGCGACTTTTCAAGAAGTTGACTGTAGGCTTTTACAGGCCTAATATTTGCAAATAGTTGAAGCGATTTACGGAGCTTTAACAACCCTTGCTCAGGTCGTATCGTGGCTGAAGGGTTATTGTCATATTTTGGATCTCCAATAGCTCCAAACAAAATGGCATCAGTTGTTTTACAAATATCTAGTGTCTGTTTAGGTAGTGGATCTCCAGTCTCATCAATTGCGACAGCGCCAACAGGGGCATAAGTGAACGTGAAAGAATGATCGAATTCAATTGCAATTGCTTTTAAAGCCTTAACAGCTTGGTCTGTGACCTCGGGACCAATCCCATCTCCAGGTAAAACAGCGATGTTTAATTTCATTGATTAATTATTTTTTCGAGCTTCGAAAGCTTCAATTTTATTTGTTATGCTTAGTAAGTAATCAATATCGTCGTAACCATTTATTAGGCACGTCTTTTTGTATGCGTCTATTTCAAATTTTTCTGACTGTGACGTATCTGAAATAGAAATGAGTTGTTCCTCTAAGTTTACCTCAATTTGAGTTTGAGGAGTTTTGGAAACCTTGTCAAGAAGTGTTTTTAAAAATACCTCTGAGACTTGTATTGGTAAAATACCATTATTAAGGGCGTTTCCCCTAAAAATATCTGCGAAAAAGCTCGATACAATAACTTTAAATCCGTATCCTGCCAGCGCCCATGCAGCATGTTCACGACTTGAACCACAACCAAAATTATCACCTGCTATTAAAATGCTTCCTGAATAAGTAGAATCATTTAAAATAAATTCATCGTTAATTTTACCGTTTTCATGATATCTCCAATCGCGAAAGACATGATCCCCAAACCCTTTTTTATCTGTTGCTTTAAGAAAGCGTGCAGGAATTATTTGATCTGTGTCAACATTCTCAACTTCCAATGGAATGGCTCTTGACGAAAGTGTTGTGAATTTCTCCATGTTATGTCAACTCAAGCGTTTCTAATTCTTTTGTGATATCTATAATTTTCCCAGCAACTGCTGTAGCAGCAGCAACAAGTGGGCTTGCAAGAATGGTTCTAGATCCAGGACCTTGTCTACCTTCAAAATTTCGATTTGAGGTTGAAACGCAGTATTCTCCTTTTGGGATTTTGTCCTCATTCATTGCTAGGCAAGCGGAACATCCAGGCTGCCTTAATTTAAAACCAGCAGATTCAAAAACATCTTTTAGGCCCTCTTCCACTATTTGTGCTTCTACCTGTTTACTACCTGGTACTAGCCAGGCGGTCACATTTTCTGCTTTTCGTCTGCCTTTTATATACTTAGCAGCAACTCTAAAATCTTCAATTCTTGAATTGGTACAGCTACCGATAAACACGTAATTCACACATTTATTGATTAAAGATTCTCCAGCATTTAAATTCATGTAAAGCAATGATTTGAGAAAGGAGGAGTTACTTTCATAAGGGATGTTATCTGAAATTTTTATTCCCATTCCTGGGTTGGTCCCATAAGTAATCATCGGTTCAATATCCTCAGCTTCAAAAAAATATTCTTTATCAAATACAGCGTTTTTATCTGAAGCAAGTGTCTTCCAGAAAGCAACTTTATTTTTGTAATCACTTCCTGATGGAGCAAACTGCCGATTTTTTAAATATTTAAAGGTGATTTCGTCAGGAGCAATCATGCCGCCTCTCGCACCCATTTCAATACTCATATTACAAACAGTCATACGCCCCTCCATACTCATCGTTTCAAAAACGCTTCCAGCGTATTCGCAAAAGTAGCCGGTTCCTGAATTTGTACCAAGTTTTGAAATAATATATAAAATGACATCTTTTGGTAAAACACCATTTTTTAAAC
>ENA-OWNS01000903-OWNS01000903.1-marine-metagenome-genome-assembly--contig:-NODE-903-length-12846-cov-4.072676_pt1 | contig 12846 bp, 9 predicted proteins | sample MGYA00238137_ERZ651772 | MGnify/ENA primary metagenome ERZ651772 (study PRJEB26903, sample SAMN06264699) | marine metagenome | isolation source: Columbia River Estuary | place: USA:Columbia River Estuary... | reverse complement strand
TATCTAAAACTGCTACTTTCATTATTTCTGAATCGTTACATAAGCGTTCTTAGCTCCAGGGATACATCCTTTTACTACTAGTAAATTTTTATCAGTTACTACTTTTAGAACTCTTAAATTTTGAACTTTAACTGTATCGGTTCCCATTCGACCTGCCATTTTCATACCTTTGAAAACTCTTGCAGGATAAGAAGCTGCACCAATAGAACCTGGCGCACGTAATCGGTTGTGCTGTCCGTGAGTCGCTTGACCAACACCGGCAAAGCCGTGACGTTTTACTACACCTTGAAAACCTTTACCTTTTGAAGTACCTGTAACATCAACAAACTCCCCTTCGGAAAAATGCTCAACAGTGATGGTGTCTCCTAACTTGTAATCCTCATCAAAACCTTTAAATTCCGCGACTTTTCTCTTAACAGATGTACCAGCTTTCTTGGCATGACCCAGATCAGCTTTAGTAGCACTTTTTTCTGTCTTGTCATCGAAACCTAGCTGGAGGGCTGAATAGCCATCAACTTCTTCGGTTCTGACTTGGGTAACAACGCATGGTCCAACTTCAAGAACGGTACATGGCATGTTTTTACCATTAGCGTCGAAGATGCTGGTCATTCCGATTTTTTTTCCTATTAACCCAGACATAATTATTTATTTATTATTTAACTTTTACTTTATTCCAAAACAAAAGGGTCAAAACACATTTCAACCCTGAATTGTATTTTTTCCGTTTTTCCCTCGCACACAGCTTAGGACATGTAATTTCTAATTATACTTTTATCTCTACTTCAACACCACTTGGAAGCTCTAATTTCATAAGAGCGTCAATTGTTTTTGAAGATGACGAATATATATCAAGTAAGCGCTTGTATGAACTTAATTGAAATTGTTCTCTTGATTTCTTGTTCACGTGCGGTGAACGCAATACTGTAAAAATTTTCTTGTGTGTTGGTAATGGAATTGGACCAGTCACCACAGCTCCTGTACTTTTTACTGTTTTCACAATCTTGTCAGCAGATTTATCTACTAAGTTATGATCGTAAGACTTTAATTTTATTCTGATTTTTTGACTCATTTTCTTAACTTTTAAGATTGCTCACCTTTAGATGCTTTTATAACCTCTTCTGATACGTTTGAAGGTGTTTCAGCATAGTGTGAAAATTCCATTGTTGATGTTGCACGTCCAGAAGACAACGTTCTTAATGTTGTTACATAGCCGAACATTTCGGATAGCGGTACAGTAGCTTTAACCGTTTTTGCACCGGCTCTATCTCCCATATCACTAACCTGACCTCTCCTTCTATTTAAATCTCCAACAATATCACCCATGTTTTCTTCAGGTGTAATTACCTCAAGCTTCATAATAGGCTCCATAATAACCGCTTTAGCGGCTTTTGCTGAATTTTTAAATCCGAGCTTTGCAGCCAATTCGAATGATAATTGATCAGAATCAACATCGTGATAAGACCCATCTTTCAAGGTTACTTTCATCGCATCGACTTCGAAACCTGCTAAAGGACCATTTTGCATTGCCATTTTAAACCCTTTCTCAATTGATGGAATAAATTCTTTGGGAACATTCCCCCCTTTGATTATGGATTCAAACTCTAAACCTACTGCACCTTCAGCTGCTGGTTCGATTGTAAATACAATATCAGCAAATTTACCTCGACCACCAGATTGCTTTTTATAAACCTCTCTGTGATCTGCAGCTTGCGTAATAGCTTCTTTATATTCAACTTGTGGTTGTCCTTGATTCACTTCAACCTTAAATTCACGTTTCAAACGATCTACAATAACATCTAAGTGAAGCTCACCCATACCTGAGATGATGGTTTGACCAGAAGCTTCGTCTGATCGCACAGTAAATGTTGGATCCTCTTCAGCTAATTTAGCTAAACCAATACCTAATTTATCTACATCAGCCTTTGTTTTTGGCTCAACAGCTATACCAATTACTGGATCTGGAAAATCCATAGACTCTAAAACAATTGGATGCTTTTCATCTGTTAAAGTATCTCCAGTCTTGATCGACTTAAATCCAACAGCAGCACCGATATCTCCAGCCTCTATAAAATCAATTGCATTTTGCTTGTTGGCATGCATTTGATAAATCCTTGAAATACGTTCTTTTTTACCAGAACGGTTATTTAATACATAGGATCCTGCATCTAAACGACCTGAATAAGCACGGAAAAAAGCTAAACGCCCAACAAAAGGGTCTGTAGCAATTTTAAAAGCCAAAGCAGCAAAAGGCTCTTTGACATCTGGCTTACGTATTTCTTCTTGATCAGTATCTGGATTCATCCCCACAATACCTTCCTTGTCTGTAGGAGATGGTAAATAACGGCAAACCGCATCTAATAGAAATTGCACTCCTTTATTTTTGAATGCTGAACCACAAATCATAGGAATAATTGCCATGTCCATAACTGCAGCTCTTAGTGCAGCATGTACTTCTTCTTCTGTGATAGAATCCTCATCTTCCATGAATTTTTCCAACAAATCTTCATCATAACTCGCTACTTCCTCTATCAATAGCGCACGATATTTACGTGCTTCTTCTTTCATGTCTTCCGGAATGTCGATTACATCGAACGTTGCTCCTTGCGTATCATCGTGCCAAACAATTGCTCGATTTTTAACTAGGTCAATAACTCCCTTGAAGTCTTCCTCATCACCAATATTCAGAACAATTGGCACTGCATTTGACTTCAACATATCTTTAACCTGCTGACACACTCCTAGAAAATCAGACCCCTGACGATCCATTTTGTTAACAAAACCGATTCTGGGTACTTTATAATTGTCTGCTAATCTCCAATTAGTTTCCGATTGTGGCTCAACACCATCAACCGCACTGAATAAAAATACAAGACCATCCAATACGCGTAATGATCGATTTACTTCAACCGTAAAATCAACGTGTCCTGGGGTATCTATAATGTTAAAATGATATCCTTTTGTTTCTGGAGTTGGCTTTGCGTTTTCCAACGGAAACTGCCAAGTACAAGTAGTTGCAGCTGAAGTAATTGTGATACCTCTTTCCTGCTCCTGCTCCATCCAGTCCATAGTGGCAGCACCGTCATGGACTTCTCCGATTTTGTGTGAGACTCCTGTGTAATACAATACACGTTCTGTCGTGGTGGTTTTTCCTGCATCAATGTGAGCAGCAATACCTATATTTCTTGTGAATTTTAAATCTCTTGCCATCTTATTAAAATCTAAAGTGAGAGAACGCTTTATTTGCTTCTGCCATTTTGTGAGTGTCAACTCTTTTTTTAACGGCGGCACCTTCCTCTTTCGCAGCAGCTAATATTTCTGCTGCTAATTTTTGTGCCATTGATTTTTCATTTCTCTTACGTGCGTAGCTTATCAACCACTTCATGGCTGTTGAAACTTTACGATCCGGACGAATCTGCATTGGGATTTGGAATGTCGCTCCACCAACTCTACGGCTGCGAACTTCAACGTGAGGCATTACGTTTGATAAAGCCTCTTTCCAAATTTCTAGTGCCGACTTCTCTTCGTCTGTATTCTTTTGCTCTACGACATCAATCGCATCGTAAAAAATTTTAAAGGCCACAGATTTTTTACCATCCCACATCATCATGTTAACAAAACGTGTTACTAACTGATCGTTAAATTTTGGGTCTGGTAGAAGCGGTCTTTTTTTTGCTGCTCTTTTTCTCATGTCTTCTTCTTAAAGTTTAATGTTACTTCTTTGGGCGTTTTGCTCCGTATTTAGATCTTCTTTGCGTACGACCTTCAACACCAGCGGTGTCTAAAGCGCCACGAACAATGTGATATCTAACTCCTGGCAAATCTTTTACCCTTCCACCTCTAACTAATACTATCGAGTGCTCCTGTAAATTATGTCCTTCTCCTGGGATGTAAGCATTCACTTCATTACCATTTGTTAACCGAACCCTTGCAACTTTTCTCATTGCTGAATTTGGTTTTTTTGGTGTTGTAGTGTAAACACGCGTACAAACCCCACGTCTTTGTGGACAAGAATTTAAAGCGGCCGATTTACTCTTCTTAGTTATTTTGGCTCTTCCTTTTCTTACTAATTGTGAAATTGTTGGCATATTATTTTCTAATATTTTTTTAAAACCCTCTTCTTAGAGGGCTGCAAAGGTAGAAATTAAAATGAATTATTCAAACCATATTCTATATATTTTGTGTCAGATTAAAAAATTATTTCATCAACTATAACTTTTAAATGGTTTTTCTTTTAATTTTACATAAAAACGTCTTGTTGCGGTATTTGTATTTCAGAACCTTGTTTTTAATCATCATCGTAGGTCAAACTATATGGGGACAGTCACAAAATGTCTATCTAAAAATACAAGGTGATAATTTGAAAGAATCACGTTTAATTGATTCATTATCATATAAACAACGTTTTAATGATTTTATGTCATTACAAAAAGAGTTAAACGATACTCACAAAAAACTTCAGTATATCGGTTACATTGAAAGTGAAGTTTCAAAACCAACCAAAATCAATGACAGTACTTTCCTTTCAAAAATACATTTAAGAAAGAAATTTTACACCATATATATATATCACCAAAAAGAGCTTGTATCTAGTAACCTGTTTCAATCAATGTTAACGCAACATGGCGACACCTATTTTGTAACCACTTTATCGAATCTTGAATCTGTGCTAAATCGTATAAATTCTGATTTAGCGAATGAGGGTGCGCCATTTACTACCGTGACACTAGAAAACATTCAAAAAAAAGATTCTGTTAATCTTCAAGCAAATCTAGTAATAGATACTAAAAGTAGAAGAAACGTTAATGATGTTATCATTAAAGGATATTCGAAATTTCCACGTTCATTCATTAAATATTTTCTAAAAATAAAAGAAGAGCAATCTTTTAACTTAGAACAATTAAATAAAAAGACTAAAAAACTCGATAATTTAATTTTTGCAAATCAAACTAAACCACCAGAGGTTCTTTTTACAAAAGATTCGACAACCGTTTACCTTTATCTAGAAAAAACAAAAAGCAATACCTTTGACGGTTTTCTCGGGTTTGGTACTAATGAAATTTCAAAAAAAATAGAGTTTGATGGCTATTTAAATCTGAGTTTAACAAATAACTTAAATTTTGGAGAACAATTTAAACTCCTCTACAAAAGTGATGAGAATAGTCAAAAAACATTTGATTTGAGATTATCGATGCCTTATGTACTTGGAACTCCAATAGGAACAGAGTTTGATTTAAATATTTTTAAAAAAGACACCTCCTTTACGACAGTTAGTCAAAATTTGAAACTATATTATCAAATAAATTCAAAGCACAAAATAGCTGCTGGTGTTAGATCAATTGTCTCAAATAATCTGCTTGCTAATTCGGAAGAATTAATGCTAAATGATTACAATACTACCTATTACGATTTAACATACCATTTCAAAAAATTCAATTCCAATGATTTTTTATTTCCGAACAATTTTGAAATTTCAACATCGGCAGGTTTTGGGCAAAGAGAAACAACAAATGAAAGCATCACACAAGTTGAATTGAAAATTCATGTTTCTAAAATATTCAATCTAGACAATAAAAATAGTCTTTATGTCAAAAGTAATTACCAAACATTACAATCAAACAATTACTTTACAAACGAGTTATTTCGATTTGGCGGAATCAACTCCATTCGAGGTTTTGAAGAAAATAGCATTCAAGCAAATGAATTGGGTTATGTAAATTTAGAATACCGTTATAGACTCAACACAAACTTTTACGTAAATACGATTACCGATGCAGCTTATTACGAGAATAACGCAATTAACATTCAAGATAAATTATTTGGGTTTGGAATTGGGTTTGGCATTGTCACAAAAGCCGGTTTATTGAAATTTATTTACGCAAATGGCAAAAAAGAAAAACAAAACTTCAATTTAAATAGTTCAAAAATTCACTTAAGTCTTAGCACAGTATTCTAACAATTCGCTTTAGTTTACTGAAAGGTTTTCAAAAAAAAATGAAATTTTTGCAAATAAAAATTGCTTTATTAACTTTTTATTATGATTTTTGGCGTAGACTAATTCAAATAAATTATAAAATGAAAACAAAGTTTAGTGGAATTTTAACGCTATTACTGGCGTTTGTTGTGCAATTTACGTTTGCACAAGAAAAAACAATTTCAGGAACAGTTTCAGATAATTCTGGAATGCCTCTTCCTGGGGTTAATATTATTGTCAAAGGAACTACAAATGGAACCCAGACTGATTTTGATGGAAACTACAGCATCAGTGCCAGTACGGGAGACGTTTTAACATTTACCTATGTAGGTCAAAAGACAGTTGAACAAACTGTTGGAGCTTCAAATACCATAGATGTTACTATGGAAGAAGATGCGGCCATGCTTGATGAGGTGGTTGTGACTGCACAAGGTATTAAACGAGAGAAGAAAGCTCTTGGTTATGCTGTAAGTGAAGTAAGTGCTGAAGAATTGGAGCAGCGTACTGAGGGAGATGTTGCCAGAGTATTATCTGGAAAAGCTTCCGGTGTTCAAATTACTTCGCAAAGTGGTACTTCAGGTTCTGCTACAAATGTTGTTATTAGAGGTTACAGTTCCATAACTGGTAGTAACCAAGCATTATTTGTTGTAGATGGAGTTCCTTTCAGTAGTGATACTAACTCACAAGGTAATTTCGTTTCTGGTAATGTTGGATCTTCAAGGTTCTTGGATTTAGATCCAAATAACATTGCAAGTGTGAATGTGTTGAAAGGTTTAGCAGCTGCTACATTATATGGTACTGCTGGTAGAAATGGTGTAATTGTTATTACAACCAAATCTGGTCAAGGCGGTGGCGCTGGTCCAAAGAAAACTGAAATCACAGTGAATCAATCTTATTTCGTTAACGAAATTGCATCATTACCTGACTATCAAGATAAATATGGTGGTGGTTTTGATCAATCATTTGGATGGTTCTTCTCTAACTGGGGTCCAGGATTCGCTGCTGATGGTGTTGATGGGTATTTAAATGATCCTGCAGGCACTATTCAACCTGATGGAACAGTTGAACATCCTTATGGATCTTCTGCTTTCTTAAATAACTTCCTTGGAGGTAACAACGAATTAAACAATACATACACAGGTCAGCGTTATGCTTGGCAACCTTATAACAGTGTTGAAAATTTCTTTAGATCAGGTGGAGTAAGTAATACATCTTTAAATATTAGAGGTGCTTCTACTGATGGTAACTTTTCTTATAATGTAAATTATGGTCACTTAGACGAAAAAGGGTTTACACCAGGAAATGGTATCAGAAGAAACACTCTTTCTGTTGGTGGACGTGCTAAATTGTCGAATAAATTTACGGTTAATGCGTCGTTAAACTATTCTCGTAATAAAGTAACTTCACCTCCTATTGCAACTTCACAGGGTAATGGTACTGCTGGATGGTCAACATTTGGTAATGTATTCTTTACTCCAAGAAACGTTGATTTAATGGGTCTTGAATGGGAATTACCTGAAAATGGTGGATCTATTTACTACAGAAATGGTAACGACATTATCAACCCTAGATGGTCTGTAGCAAATGCACAAAACGGACAATTAACAAATCGTATTTTCGGTACTGCTAACTTAATGTATGAAATTAACGATAATTTAAACATTACATATCGTGCTGGTATTGACTGGTACAATGAGCGTAATAATGCACAATCAAATAAAAACGGTGTTAATTTCAACGATGCCATATTTGGATTCTACGATACTTGGGATAACAATGTTAGTATTTGGGATCACTTCGTTTCGATTGGTGGTAATTATAACCTAACCAATGACGAAAAGTTAGGTGTAACATTCACAGCAGGTGCAACAAGTAGATCAAGAACATTTGACCAAAAAGGTGTTCAAAGTGATGGTCAAGTTGTATTTGGGCTTATCGCACATTCTAACTTTACAAACCAAGCGCCAATTCAAGCTTACAGCTTTAGAAATATTATTGGTGTGTTTGGTGAAGCGACATTTGATTATGATAACTATGCGTTCGTAACCTTTTCAGGACGAAACGACTGGGTATCAAACTTACCAACTGAAAACAACAGTCAGTTTTATCCAAGTGTCAGTTTATCATTTTTGCCTACAGCAGCATTTGAAAACTTTAAATCTGCTAGTGGAAAAGGACTTAACTATTTAAAATTAAGAGCAGGTTTAGGTACTTCAGCTGGTTTCCCAGGTGGATATCCAACAGCCCTTTCAGTAGGTCAAAATACACAAGCTAATGGTGGTGCTTCTGGAGCAGTAGTTACAAATACAATTAGTAACACCAATGCGAATCCAGACTTAAAACCAGAGCTTATTAGTGAATTTGAAGTTGGTTTCGATGCGAAATTCTTAGACAACAGAGTTAATCTAGCATTATCATACTTCGATAGACAATCTAAAGATTTAATTGTTAACAAACCGTTACCAGAATCTACAGGTTTTACATTTACACAAACTAATATTGGTAAAGTAGAAGGAGACGGATGGGAAATTGATTTATCTGCTGATTTATTCAGAAGTGATAACAATGGTTTCAACTGGAATACAAGAGTTAACTTCACGAAGAGTGAGCAAATTGTAACAGAACAAGCTGATGATCAAATTGTTTACGCAGGTTTCTCAAACCAAGGTAATGCAGCTATCGAAGGTCAGCAATTGGGTGTCATGATTGGTTCAAGAATTGAAAGAGATGCTGATGGTAACTTCCTAGTAGACACTTCAGGTAACTATGTGTCAGGAACGCAAATGGCCATTGACAGTAACGGAAATGAAGTTCCATTAGGAACACCAGGTTCTAGAACTATTACACCAATAATTGGTAATCCAAACCCTGATTATGTAATGAACTTTATCAATAGTTTATCTTACAAAAACTTTAATCTTGGATTCCAAATTAGTCATGTTAGTGGTGGTGACATTCACTCAGCTACAGTTTCAACATTACTTGGTCGTGGATTAATACCTGAGGACAGAAAGAACACATTCATTCTTCCTGGTGTAAATCAAGCAACTGGTTTACCAAACACATTACAAATCAATAACTCATCATATTACTTTAACAACGTTTTATTCGGTCCTTCTGAATTAAATGTATGGGATGGTTCTGTGATTAGATTACAAGAAGTTTCTTTTGGATATTCATTCCCAGAAAAATTCTTAGACAAAACACCTTTTGGAGCACTATCAATAACGGCTAGTGGTTTCAATTTATGGTATGATGCATACAACACTCCTGAAAAAGCAAACTTTGATCCAAATGTTGCTGGTGTAGGTGTTGGTAATGGTAGAGGTTATGATTATTTAAACGGACCAAGCTCAAAGAGATGGGGTCTTAGTATAAAAGCATCATTCTAATAACTAAAAAAAAGACATTATAAGGCGCAACCTTTTAACAACTGTTGTATCTTATATATAAAATCACAATTATGAAAAACATTTATAAATTATTAATCTTAACATTGGTAGCCTCAGGCACAATGTTCTACTCTTGTGAGACAATAGAGTTAGAAAAACTCGAAAATCCTATTGCCTTGACAACGGCAGATCCGGACTTAGTCTTGAATAGAATTCAAATTGATTTCAGAGGAGCAATGTCTGAATTAAATTTTGAAGGTTCAACTACAGGAAGACTCCTTGTAATGGGAACAAGAAATTATTTTCAGCGTTACGGTTCTGGAACGGTTTCAACTACTTGGAACAATTTTTACGCAGACATGCTTCCAGACATCGCTGCAATAGAAGCTGCAAACTCAGCTGACAATGATTTATCATTTCATTTAGGAGTTGCAAAAACTATGCAAGCGACAATTATGTTGAACCTTGTAGATTGGTTAGGTGATATTGTTTACAGTGAAGCAAATAATCCTGGTGAATTTCCTTCGCCTGCACTTGACGATGACGCACAAGTTTACGCAGATGCTTTAGCACTATTAGAAGAAGCTAAAGGATATTTAAATGGAGCATCTGCAGGAACTGCTACAGATTTTTATTACGGTGGTGATACTAGCAAGTGGATAAAATTTGCTAATACCATGATCATGCGTTCTAATTTAGCACAAGGTAATTATGGAGCTGTGACAAGCGCAACCAACGTTATATCAAGTTCAGCTGATGACCTAGTATGGTCACATGGAACACAAGATTTAGCACCAGACACGCGTCACCCTGATTATGTAACAGATTATCGTTCTGACGGAGCTGGAATCTATCAATCAAATTGGTTAATGAGCTTAATGGCAGGTGATTATGGAGATTTTGGACCGGCTGTTGGTATTCGTCCTGAAGTAGATCCAAGAAGACGTTTCTATTTCTACAGACAAAACTGGAGAACTCCAGGAAGCTATGCTTTATATGAAGATGTTAATGGTCTATTTGGCCCTCCTGGTTCAGTATACCTTTCAAATGGTGACGGTAATGGTGAAACATTGCAATGTTCATTACAAACTGTGCCAACACATTTAGAATTCACACCAGATGAAAGCATATGGTGTTCAGTTCAAATTGGATACTGGGGTCGATCTCATGGTAATGATGAAGGAACTCCTCCAGATGGATTTACAAGAACAGCAACAAGTGTCTATCCTTCAGGTGGAAAATTTGATGGTAGAGAAGATGCTTTCCCATACGTTGGAGAATCAATTGGCGGTACTTACGGTCAACAAGTTGGTGTCAACGAAGGTGGTGGTGGTGCTGGAATCGAGCCAATCATGTTGGCTTCATTCGTAGACTTTTACAGAGCAGAAGCGTACTTAGCATCAGGAAATCCTACAATGGCTGCTTCAGCTATGGAAGATGGTATGAGAAAATCAATTGCTAAAGTACAATCGTTTGGCTCGCTTGATGGTAGTGCAAATTCTACAATTATGGCATCTGCCATGGATGCAGGTAGAATTGATACATTTATTTCACAAACTCTTGCAGCTTTTAATTCTGCTGACCTAACATCTCCATTAGACGGATTTGGGTGGCCAACGGCAAAAGACAAAATGGATATTTTAGGAGAACAAATGTTAGTAGCACAATTTGGTGCAGGAAATGATGCCTTTAACTTTATTAGAAGAACAGGACATCCTAGAACATTAGCTCGGTCATTAGAAGAAACTCCAGGAACTTTCCCAAGAAGTGTATTATACCCTGCAGGTGAAGTATCATCAAATCCAAGTATTGATCAAAAAACAGACTTAGCGACCCAAGTTTTCTGGGATTCAGGAATAACAAACCCTGCAAATTAATATTAAAAAAATAATTATGAAAAACACATTTAGAATTTTATTTTCATTATTTATAGTTGCTTCTATTACGTCTTGTTCGGAAGAGGAAGGGACTATCTATGATGTATTAGATTACGAAACAGGTGCTATACTGAGAACAATTAGTGTAGACAACGCTTTATATAATTCCAGTGATGCATCTACAGCATTCGTCGTGACAGTTGAAGAGCAAGACGAACAAGATGGAGCATTATTAGAAAGCGTAGATATATATGTATCTCTAAGAGATTTAACCGGTGGTACAACAGTGGCAGTTGATAAATTTGTAAAAAGTTATGACGCCTCTGCATTTACAACATCACCTGTAGGTCTTCCAATGGCAACATTAAGTGCAACTTATGGAGAATCATTTGCTGCCTTAGGTGTTGGACCAGGAGGAGTTGAGCCAGGAGATTTATTTGTCATGGAATTAAGATTGAATTTAACAGATGGTAGAACATTTGGTAAATCAAGTGCTGCTGGTATTATAACAGGTGGATTCTTTTCATCACCATTTAGTTACAATGCATTAATAACGTGTAGCCCACAAGCTGGTGACTACAGTGTTGAAATGTTTGATTCTTACGGTGATGGATGGCAGACAGACAGTGGATCTGGAGGAAGCGGTATTGCTGTGGATATTGATGGTACTATTGTTGAAGTAGGATTATGTTCACCTTACGGTGGTGCTGCAGGTACATTTTTGGAATCTGGTGCTGGCACTGGTTGTACTGAAAACAATGGTTATGAAGGAACTGGAACGGTAAACATTCCTGTTGGAACATCTTCAGCGACTTGGAATTTTCCAGGTGATGCTTATGGTGAAATTTCATTCTCAGTATTTGGCCCAGGAGGCGAGGAACTATATGTAGGTGAGCAAGGAGCAACTGGTCCTGGCTTACTACCAGTTACACTGTGTGCTCAATAGATTAAAGACCATACTAATAATTTTAAAAAAAGAGCTTTATTTAAAGCTCTTTTTTTATTTTTATAAACTAAATTTATAACGTGAAACCATCGTATCTTTTAGCCGTACTATTTTATTTCTTTTTAAATAGTTGTAACACTAAAACTAATAAAAACCAGGTAGAGTTAAACAAGTCCATAAGCACTAGACTACCGACAACCATAACCTATAAAAAAATACAAAGCTCACACAGTGGTATCACCTTTAGTAATGACATTAAACATGATTTATCATCCAAATCAAATCTTTTTGATTACGATTTTTTTTACAATGGTGCAGGTGTTGGGATTGTAGATATTAATAACGATAATTTACCGGACATATTTTTTATAGGTAATCAAGTACCAAACAGATTATATTTGAATAAAGGTGATTTTCAATTTGAAGATATCACAAAGACCTCAAACATTAATCAAAACAAACACTGGTCTAATGGTGTCACCTTTGCAGACATCAATAATGACGGTTGGATGGATATATACGTATCACAAGGTGGACCTTACCAAAAGGATTTACGAAATAATTTACTTTTAATCAATCAAAAGAATAATACGTTTAAAGAAGAAGCTAATTCCTATGGTTTAGCTGATATAGGTATCAGTACACAATCTGCATTCTTTG
>ENA-OWNS01000902-OWNS01000902.1-marine-metagenome-genome-assembly--contig:-NODE-902-length-12850-cov-5.018868_pt1 | contig 12850 bp, 17 predicted proteins | sample MGYA00238137_ERZ651772 | MGnify/ENA primary metagenome ERZ651772 (study PRJEB26903, sample SAMN06264699) | marine metagenome | isolation source: Columbia River Estuary | place: USA:Columbia River Estuary... | reverse complement strand
TTTATACCGACAGACAAAGTTGTATCGGTCGACACGCAGCGGTTTCCAGTGAGGTTTGTATCAAGCTGCGTCAGTGCCCCACCAGTGCAGTTGCATTGCGCCTGAGCGGACGAGGTTGCGCTGATGAGCAGCGAGACGGAAATCGCAAACATCAGAGCAGCGCGAAGTGGGCAGAATGTTGACCGCTGTGCTCTTGTTGCGCCAGCATCAGGTGGACGGAGAACAACGTTTTGGTGTCTTGCATCAGCCTGATGGTGTGCATCAGGAATTTTTGGATCATTTACTGATGCTCCTGGAAATGTCGTTATGGATGACAATGGTAATACTATTGGAGTAGAGAAAGGAAGTAGATTTGTTGAAGAATTAAATGATCCCGATTTACTAGATTTATTTGAGGGACAAGATCGTAAAACAAACAAAGTTAAGTGGACCGGCACTCGTGTTGATCTTATATTTGGATCAAATTCTCAGCTAAGAGCAATAGCAGAATCATACGCTTGTGATGATTCTCAAGAAAAATTTATTAATGACTTTATAAAAGTCTGGAAAAAAATAATGAACCTAGATAGATTTTAAAAATAATAATTATGAGTGTACTAGTTGGAAAAAAAGCACCATCATTTTCTGCAACTGCAGTAATAAATGGTAAAGATTTAGATCGTAACTTTAATATTGAAAAATACATAGGGAAAAAATATGTTTTATTGTGTGCTTTGTTCCGATACTGTTAATCCTCAACGCTGGCGTTTGGGCAGGCATACCTGCTTGCCGTGTGGTGAGCGTGTAGCTAAACAGCACAAGCACACTATTGTGCCAATGCCCAAGTCAAACTATATTGTAGTTACTGACAAATCACTACTTTTAAACTTAAACTCATCTGTTTTAAGACAAGAGCTTAGTTTTGGAAAACAAAAAATAGTAGACCTATTAAATAAAGAGCTTGGGAAGAAAATTATTCAGAAAATAGTTCTAAGATAAAATCTCTTCTTTCGAAAAATGAAACGCACCCTCAATTTCTGCATTTTCATTACTATCAGATCCATGAACTGCATTTTCACCCATTGAAGTTGCATATAAATTTCTAATAGTTCCCTCAGCAGCTTCAGATGGATTTGTAGATCCAATTAACTTTCTAAATTCTTCAACAGCATTATTTTTTTCTAAGATTGCAGCTACAATTGGGCCTCTGCTCATAAATGAAACTAGTTCTCCATAAAAAGGACGTTCATTATGAACTTCATAAAATTCTTCAGCTTTTTCTTTCGTAAGCTTAGTTAGCTTCATCGCTATGATTTTGAATCCAGCAGAATTGATTTTTTCTAAAATTGCTCCAATATGACCATTTTCAACAGCATCAGGTTTAATCATTGTAAAAGTTCTATTACTCATGTTTTAAAATTTTTTGCAAACCTAAGAAAAAAATGAATTCAATTGTAACGAACATAATTTGTATTTTTATGAAGTGATAAATATAACTATTGTTGGAACTGGAAATGTAGCATTTCATCTAAGTGAAATTTTTTTAGAGAAAGAAGGAATTAATTTGATGGAGATCTGTGGTAGGAAAAATAATCTTCCTTCATATTTTAACGATAAAATAAATTATTCTAATAATCTTTCTAAACTCGAAAAATCAGATTTTTACTTAATCTGTATTGATGATGATCAAATTGAAAATATTTCTAAAAATATAAAAATTGACAAAAACAGTATAATCTTACATTGTTCTGGTTCAACATCTATCAATGTATTGTCAAATAATATTTCATACGGAGTATTGTATCCATTACAAACCTTTAGTATTAATAAAAGTGTAAATTTTAATGATATTCCAATTATAGTCGAGGGTAACTCCAAAGAAAGTTTAAATAAAATAAAAAACCTAGGTTTAATGATTTCTGGAAACGTGTTACAGGCCTCTAGTAAACAAAGATTAGCCATTCACGTTTCTGCTGTTTTTACAAATAATTTTACAAATTACATGAGAATTGTAGCAGATGAAATTTTAAAATCAAATGAAATTGATACAGATATTTTAAATCCATTAACTCTAGAAACTTCAAATAAATTAAAATATTTATCTTCAAAAGATGCTCAAACTGGACCTGCATTAAGAAATGATTTAAAAACAATAAAAAAACACTTAAATTTATTAAAAGGAACAGGTCATGAAGAAATTTACAAAACAATTTCTTTAAAAATTACAAAACTAAACAATGAACTATAAAGAAAAACTCAACAAAATAAAAACATTTGTTTTTGATGTCGATGGTGTATTTACAGATGGGAAAATTATGGTTGATAGCCAGGGAAAAGAATCTAGATTATTTAACACTAAAGATGGGATAGCTGTAAAATTAGCTAATGACTTAGGTTACAATGTTGCTATCATTACAGGAGCTAATAATCAAGGAATAAAAGCTAGGTTAAATAGACTTGGTGTTAAAAATATTTTTCTAAACTCAAGTGACAAAGTAAAAGATCTTTTAAATTATTCTAAAATTAACAATATTAATCTTGAAGAAACTGTTTATATGGGTGATGATCTACCCGATACATATCCAATGGAATTAGTTTATTTAAAAACTTGTCCTTTTGATGCTGCCCCTGAGGTTAGAGAAATATCTGATTATGTTTCTATTAAAAAAGGTGGAGAAGGATGCGTGCGAGATATTATAGAACAAACTCTTAAAGTCCAAGGAAAATGGAACATTAGCAAAAAACATCAAAATATTTAATTGATGTTTTTTGAAAAATTAAAAAACTATAACGTTTTATTAGCTTCAGGTTCAAAAAGAAGACACGAACTTCTTAATCAACTAGGAGTTAAATTTAAAATTGTTAATCAAGATGTAGAAGAATCATTTTCTAACGATTTAAGATGTAGTGAAATAACAGATTATTTAGCTAAAAAAAAATCGTCCTTATTAGTTGAAAAACTAAAAAAAAATGATTTACTTATAACCTCAGACACAATAGTTTGGCATAAAAATAGATCCCTTGGTAAACCTAAAAATAGAGATGAAGCATTTGAAATGATCAAATCACTTGAAAACTCTTCTCACGAGGTAATTACTTCGATTTGTATTTCAACAATAAAATCTCAAGTGATTGTAAATGAAAAAACACTTGTTTTTTTTGACAAAATTGACAAAAATGATCTATTATACTACACAAAAACATCTGATGTATTAGATAGAGCAGGAAGCTATGGAATACAAGATTATATTGGTCATATTGGTATAAAAAAAATTAAAGGTTCATACAGCAATGTATTAGGCTTTCCTACAAATTTATTTGTAAACACAATCAATTCTATGAATTTATGAAATGGCTAAAGGCTTACACGTTAATTTTATTTATAAATTTTTTATTTATAATTTGTTTTATTATTCTAACTAATTATTATTCGATTTAATATGTCTTTAATTGACTGGTCAATACTTTTAACTACAATTTCTTTCATTGTAATATATGGTGTTTATAAAACCAGAAAATTCAACACAATTAATGATCATTTAAAGGGAGGTGGATCAGCAAATTGGCTTACTATAGGTTTGTCAGTAATGGCCACTCAAGCAAGTGCAATTACATTTTTATCTACGCCCGGTCAAGCCTATAATGATGGAATGGGATTTGTTCAGTTTTACTTTGGACTTCCATTGGCAATAATAGTTATTTGCATGGTTTTTATTCCAATATACCACAAGTTAAAAGTATACACAGCATATGAATATTTAGAAAAAAGATTTGATAGAAAAACTAGAACTCTGGCTGCGATTTTATTTTTAATTCAAAGAGGATTAGCAGCTGGAATAACAATCTTTGCACCTGCTATTATTCTTTCTACAATTTTAGGATGGGATTTGAAATTACTAAACTTAACTATTGGTCTGTTAGTGATTTTTTATACTGTAAGTGGAGGCACAAAAGCAGTTAGCATAACTCAAAAACAACAAATGTTTGTAATAATGAGTGGAATGATAATAGCCTTTGCGATTATATTAAATTCCTTTCCAGAAAATTTAAATTTTACAGAAGCTATTAAAATGGCAGGCATTGGAGGTAAAATGGAAATTATAGATTTTTCATTGGATATTGATAAAAGATATACTTTTTGGAGTGGAATAACAGGAGGCTTTTTTTTAGCACTCTCATACTTTGGAACGGATCAGAGTCAAGTTCAAAGATATTTAACAGGAAAATCTGTAAAAGAAAGTCAGCTTGGTCTAATGTTTAATGCAGTATTAAAGATTCCTATGCAATTCTTCATATTATTTATTGGAGTAATGGTATTTGTATTCTTTGAGTTTAACAATACGCCTATAAACTTCAATCCACAAGTAGAAAATTATTTAGAGCAATCTCAAAACCCAGAGTATTTAATTGAAAAAGAAAAATTCATATCTCTTAGAAAAGAAAAAAGAAGTTTACAACAAAAATATATTGATAATATTGATTTTGGAGTTACAAAAAATCTAGAAAAAGAAATCAAACAATTGCATAAAAACGAAAAGGAAATTAGAGAAAATGTAAAAGATATTACAAAAAAAATTGCTCCGCAATCAATAGAATCCAATGATTTAGATTATGTTTTTATATTCTTTATACTAAATTATTTACCAAAAGGAATTATTGGCTTATTACTTGCTGTAATTTTAAGTGCAGCAATGTCATCAACTGCATCAGAACTTAATGCACTTTCAACAACAACCGTTATTGATATATATAAAAGAAATCATATTGAAAAAAAATCTGAAAAACATTATTTAAGAGCCTCAAAATGGTTTACGGTTATGTGGGGTTTAATTGCAATAATTTTCGCTAGTTTCGGTTCCTTATTTGAAAATTTAATTCAACTAGTAAATTTAATTGGATCAATTTTTTACGGAACTATCTTAGGTATTTTTATAGTAGCTTTTTTCTTTAAAAAGATAAAAGGAAACCAAGTTTTTTATGCTGCATGTATATCTCAAATATCAATATTTATGATCTACGGGTTCATGGAAATCGGTTATTTATGGTTAAATTTTATAGGTGCATTTTTAACAATATTTATTTCAAATTTGTTAAAAAGAGATTAGTGATTTAATTATTTGATACATAACTTAAAGTTTCTTTTAATGTATTAATCGAATCTTTGATGTTTGTTTCATTTGCAAGTTTAAGACCTTTTTTTGCAATTTCAATTGATTTATCAACTGATCCAAAAGCATGGTAAATAAGAGCCTTCTGATTCAACATCCAATAAGGTAAATCTTGTCTTAAATCAGAACATTTATCAATCCATAATTTTGCTTTTTTAATATCTAAATCTTCTTCTAAATAAAAAACTGCGGCTTTGTAGTAATCTTGTGAACTAGGATTGTCATTTAAAGTATTATTAATTGACTTAACTACCTTATCCTGAGTTAAAGAATTTATATTAAATGAAACTAAAGTATTTTCCCAAAATATATCTAAAGTACAACCATTGTTATTTAAATTATTTAAAGAAATTGTGAATGTTTCAATGTAGAAAGGCAGTGAGATAGTATTAGCTGATACCTCAATTTCAACTAAATCATCATCCCAATCTCTTGGAAGACCCCAATTATCATATTTTTTATAAAATATTAAATTCCAAGAATTTAAATTTGGAATTGTATATATAGAATAAGTTCCTTTTTTAATAAGTTTATTCTGAATCTTAACATTATCCTCAAAAGTAATTTTAGTATTTTCATTAGCTCCTGTTCTCCATTTTTCACCAAATGGTATAAGTGTGCCAAAAACAATTCTTTGTCTTGCAGAAGGTCTTGAATACTCTATATTAACGTTATCTAGGCCAACTTTTTGAGAAAACTTTGACAAAGGACTTGGTTGAGGAGTTTCAATTTGTGAAAATATAAAAGATGATAAAAATATTGTTAAAATAGTAATTAATAATTTTTTGTTCATAATCTTAATTTGGAATGATCTTTGTTTATTAATAATAAATTATAAAAATTGAAGATATATCAAATTAAAACAAAACAAAAATTGCCAATTTCAGCTCAAAAAGCATGGGAGTTTTTAAGTAATCCAAACAATCTTGCCGAAATAACTCCAAAATACATGAATTTTAAAATTTTAAGTGGAGCTGATAGATCGATATTTGCGGGGCAAATTATTCAATACAAAGTTACACCAATCCTTGGAATCACATTAAAATGGGTTACCGAAATTACACATGTAAAAAAAAATGAATATTTTGTTGATGAACAAAGGTTTGGACCATATTCTTTGTGGCACCACAAGCATTTTATTAAAGAAATTGATGGAGGAATTGAAATGGAAGACATTGTTGATTACAAAATACCTTTTGGAATTTTAGGTCAAATTGCTCATCCTTTGTTTGTCAAAAATAAACTTAAACAAATTTTTAAATTCAGAGAAAAAAAACTAACTCAACTTTTTGGAAAATTATAATATCATGAAAAAAAATATTCTATTTATTGGTGGATCATCAGGAATTGGACACGAAACCATAAAACAAATACACAATCAACATAATGTTTATGTAGCTAGTAGGTCAAATGATAATTTTAAAGATCTAAATGTTAATTACATTAAATATGATGTATTAAATGAAGAATTAAACACTGAAACAATACCTGAAGAATTGCATGGCTTTGTGTATTGTCCTGGAAGTATTAACCTAAGACCGTTTAGAAGTTTAAAATTAAGCACGTTTGAAGAAGACTTAAATATAAACTTCTTATCAATGGTTAAATCCCTTCAAAAGGTGATAAATAATTTAAAAAAATCTGGAAATGCAAGTGTTGTTTTATTTAGTACTGTTGCAGTTAAAGTAGGTATGCCGTTTCATACAAGTGTTTCAGCCTCAAAGGGAGCAATTGAAGGTTTTGCTAGATCCCTAGCAGCAGAATATGCGCCATTACTAAGAGTTAATGTTATAGCTCCATCCCTTACAGATACCCCAATGGCTCAAAGATTTTTAAACAATGATTTAAAAAAAGAAAAGGTAGGAGATAAACATCCTCTTAAAAGACACGGAAATGCCAATGATATTGCTAACTCAGTTGTACACTTGTTAAGCGATAACAGCTCGTGGATTACAGGACAAACATTTGGAGTTGACGGAGGAATGTCATCAATTAATCTTTCATAATTGAAAAAAAAAATATCAATTTTTTGGTTTAGAAGAGATCTTAGATTAGATGACAACAGAGGCCTGTACAATTCATTAAAAGAAAACAATTCAGTATTACCGATTTTTATTTATGACAAAAACATCTTAGATAAATTAAATTTAAATGATCATAGAATTGAATATATAAATCATGCCGTATTAAAAATGAATGAGGTTTTATCAAAAAAAAATAAATCTATCTCATGTTTTTACGGCAAACCAGAACAAGTGTTTTTAAATCTTATAAATCAATTTGATATTAAAAAGGTCTATACAAATAGAGATTATACCCCTTATTCAAATAAAAGAGATCTTATTATTAAAGAATTGCTTGAAAATAATGGAATACAATTTTTTGATTACAAAGATCATGTGTTGTTTGAGAAAAATGAAATTGTAAAAGATGACGGTTCCCCCTATAAAGTTTATACTCCATTTTCAAAAAAATGGATTAATAAAATGTATGAACAAGGCATTCCTAAATACATGTCTGAAAATTTAATTGAAAATTTAATAAATGAAAAAAACACATTTAACACAGAATCAATTGGATTTACAAAATCAAAAATAAATTTTTTAAAAAGTAATATTTCCAAGGAAATAGTTAATAATTACGAATTAAAAAGAAATTTCCCAAGTTCTAACGGAACTTCCAAAATTGGTGTGGAACTCAGATTTGGAACAATTAGTACTAGAAAATTAATAACAAAAGCAAATGATTCAAATAATATCACATTTTTAAAAGAATTGATTTGGAGAGAATTTTTTCAACAAATTCTACATCACTTCCCTAAAACTATAAATACAAGTTTTAAATCAAAATATGAAAGAATAGAATGGTTAAACGATGAAAATAATTTTAAAAAATGGTGTAACGGACAGACTGGATATCCATTAGTTGATGCTGGAATGAGAGAATTGAATAAAACAGGATTTATGCATAATAGAGTTAGAATGGTTGTAGGAAGTTTTTTATGCAAACATTTACTTATTGATTGGAGATGGGGTGAAGCATATTTTAGAGAAAAATTATTTGATTATGAAACAGCCAGTAATATTGGAAATTGGCAGTGGGTTGCTGGGTGTGGAGTAGACGCAGCTCCATATTTTAGAATATTTAATCCACACGAACAACTTAAAAAGTTTGATAAGCAATTTAATTATGTGAAACAATGGGTTCCTGAATTTGAAACAAATCAATATGCAAGTCCAATAGTTGATCATAAAGAAGCCAGAGAAAGATGTCTTATAACTTATAAAAAAGCTTTAAATAATTGAGTATAAATATAATTTTCCCGAACCAACTTTTTGAAAAAAGTTTAGTTTTTAACAATAACTATCCGACTTTTTTGATCGAAGAATATTTATTCTTCAATCAATATAATTTTCATAAACAAAAAATATTATTCCATAGAGATTCTATGATGAATTATTATGATTATTTGAAAAATAATGGTGTAAATGTAAAATATATTAATTCTTTTGATAAAGAATCTGACATTAGAATTTTTTTAAAAAACATTAGTTACAAGGAGATTAACATTTACAATCCAGTTGATAATTGGCTAGAAAAAAGAATACTTTCTTCGTGTTTAAAAAAGAATATTAAAATAAATATTCATGAAAATCCTCTTTTCCTAACTAAAAAAAGTGATTTGACTCCATTTTTTAGCCCTACTAAAAAAAAGCTATTTCAAACATCTTTCTACAAAAATCAGAGAATTAAATTTAATATTCTTTTAAATAATGAAAATAAACCAGAGGGAGGTAAATGGACCTATGATGATTTAAATAGAAAAAAATACCCAAAAAATAAAAAAACGCCAATTATAGATTACTCTTTTCTAAAAAGTACTAATTACAATGATTCAATAAAATACGTTTCAAAATATTTTTCTAAAAACTATGGGGAAATAAACGACTCACAGCTATATCCATCTGATTTTGAAACATCAAAGGAATGGTTTAATAATTTCTTAAAAACCAGATTCAATGAGTTTGGAATATATGAAGATGCTATTTTGATAAATGAATCTGTAATAAATCACAGTATTTTATCTCCTCTGTTAAATTCAGGCTTATTAGATCCTAAATATATTATTGAAAAATCTATAAAATTTTATGAAAAAAATAATATTCCTCTAAATTCAATCGAAGGTTTTGTTAGACAAATAATTGGTTGGAGGGAATTTATAAGAGGAGTATATGTTTGTAAAGGAACAGAAGAAAGAACAAAAAATTACTGGAATTTTAAAAGAAAAATTCCAAAGTCTTTTTACAATGGAACCACTGGAATAGATCCTATAGATGACACTATCAAAAAAGTTAATAAATCTGGATATGCTAATCATATTGAAAGACTTATGATTTTAGGTAATTTCATGGTATTGTGTGAATTTAATCCAGATGATGTATACAAATGGTTTATGGAACTTTTTATAGATTCTTACGATTGGGTAATGGTTCCCAATGTTTATGGAATGAGTCAATTTGCTGATGGAGGTCTGATGTCCACCAAACCCTATATAAGCAGTAGTAATTATATAATAAAAATGAGTGACTATAAAAAAGGTAGTTGGAGTGATATTTGGGATGGATTATTTTGGTCGTTTATGGACAAGCAGAGAGAGTTTTTTAAAAAAAATCCTAGAATGAGAATGCTTATAAGTAGTTATGATAAAATGGATTCCCTAAAAAAAGAGAAATTACTTTTAGATGCTGATAGTTTTATAAAAAATTTATATCATGATTAAATTAGATCTTGTTCAAATTGACAGAGTAATAGAAATGGCTTGGGAAGACAGAACTCCATTTGAAGCTATAACATTTCAATTTGGACTAACTGAAAAGGAGGTTATCCAAATAATGAGAAGGGAGATGAAATCAAAAAGTTTTGCGATGTGGAGAAAAAGAGTTCAGGGTAGGAAAACCAAACATGTTAAACTGAGAGATAATACTGTAGATAGATTTAAATGTACAAGACAGAGATCAACGGGAAATAAAATATCAAAGCGAGATTAAGTCCTTTGAATTTTAGCGCCAAGAGCTCTTAGTCTCTCATCAATATTTTCATAACCTCTATCGATTTGTTCAATATTGTGAATTAAGCTTTTTCCATTAGCTGAGAGCGCAGCTATTAACAATGAAATACCTGCTCTAATATCTGGAGAAACCATAGTTGTGGCTTTTAATTGTGATGTGAAATCATGTCCTATTACAGTTGCTCTATGAGGGTCGCACAAAATTATTTTGGCTCCCATATCAATTAGTTTATCAACAAAAAACAGTCTGCTTTCAAACATTTTTTGATGAATTAAAACACTTCCTCTTGCTTGAGTAGCAACTACTAAAATAATACTCAATAAATCAGGTGTAAATCCAGGCCAAGGCGCATCGGACACTGTTAAAACGGAACCGTCAATATAATTTTGAATTTCATAGCCATCTTTGTGCTCGTCAATAAAAATATCATCATCTCGTTTTTCTAATTTAATACCAAGTTTTCTAAAAACATTAGGTATTTGTCCTAGATTATCCCAGCTAACATTTTTTATAGTAATCTGACTTTTAGTCATCACTGCCAAGCCTATCCAACTCCCTATTTCAATCATATCTGGTAAAACTGTATGATTACATCCATTTAAAGTTTTTACTCCATTAACTACCAATAAATTTGAACCAACACCAGAAATATCAGCCCCCATTGCTATCAGCATATTACAAAGCTGCTGTATGTAAGGTTCACAAGCTGCATTATAAATTTCAGTTTTTCCTGTAGCTAAAACTGATGCCATTAAAACATTTGCAGTTCCAGTTACGGATGCCTGATCTAATAAAATGTATGATCCTTTTAATTGTTTAGCTTCAACACCATAAAAATATTCTTCTTTATTATATCTAAACGAAGCTCCAAGTTTAATTAAACCTAGAAAATGAGTATCTAATCGTCGTCTTCCAATTTTATCACCACCAGGTTTTGGAATATATCCCTTGCCAAATCTGGTTAGTAGAGGGCCTACGATCATAATTGAGCCCCTTAAACTACTACCCTTAGTCTTAAATTCTTTTGAATTTAAATAATCAATATTTACATTATCTGCTTGAAAAGAATATTTATTTTTTTTTATTCTTGTTACTTTAACTCCCAAAGAACTTAAAAGATCAATTAACTTTAAAACATCAATAATTTCAGGAATATTATCAATTATAACTTTATCTTTTGTTAACAAACAAGCACAAATAACCTGTAAAGCTTCATTTTTTGCTCCCTGAGGAGTTACTTCACCTTTTAATTTAACACCACCATGAATTGAAAAAGTACCCATTTTAAAAACAATTAATTACTATTTCTTTTTTTAAAATTCCTATAGTGCTTCTTATTATTTTTATGAACTGGAGTCTTACCAAATTTTTTATTTGTTAGTTTGATTAGATTTTGAGAATCTGACAATGGTTTGTCGTCAACGGAATAATTTATTTTATTATTTGATAGTTCCTTTAAATGTTTAAATATAACATCGTCTTCAACAGTGTCTTTATTCCAATTTAAAAAACACTTTTTCATGTGATTAGCTATAACATAAATCAGTTCTTTTTTCATATCACCTTCTTCCCAATCAACAGCAATATCTATCATACGTTTGATATTGTTTCCATAAAAACGATATTTAGGAAAGTTTTGAGGATATTTTAATTTATCCGGTCTTTGATTAAAAACCTCCTTTAGAGGTTGAGGATATGGACAATCTATATCTAATGCAAAATCAGACATAATAAATAATTGATCCCATAATTTGTGTTGGAATTCAGGAACATCTCTTAAATGAGGATTCATATTTCCCATGACGCCAATTATAGCTTTAGCCAAATTACTTCTTTCAACTTTATTTTCACAAGCTAGTGCTTGATCAATCATCTTGTGCAAGTGTCTTCCGTACTCAGGAATTATTAGTTTCGTACGTTCTGTGTTATATTGTAAGTTATCTATCAATGTATGGGTAATTTAAAAAATGAAGTTTCACAAATTTAATAAAATTAAATCATAAAGATATTATTCCTTTAATTTTTGAAGCTAATTTATATTTTTTAATAATAAAACTTGGAGATTTCATAACTGCAGTTATGGAAAAACTTGTGAATCTATTACTTGAGGAACTTCTTGACGAAATATCTGTATTCTTAACATCACTAAAAATAGACTTTAGTTGTTCAATATTTTTAATATCAGATTTAATAATAAATTTAAACCTATATAAACTTGGCCAAGAAGAAGATTCAGATAATTGTTTTTCTAACCTTTCATAAAAATCATTATTCTCATTATTCACATGACAAATATATGTAGAAAGTACTATTAATTGTTTATTTTGCAATTCATATTATGAATAAAAAAATATTAATAACTGGAGGGCCTGGAACAGGTAAAACTGAACTTATAAATGAACTAGAAAATCAAGGATTCAATTGCGAAAAAGAAATTAGTAGAGAAATTACCGAAAGTGAGCAAAAAAAAGGGGTAGATCAGTTTTTTTTAAAAGATCCAATAGAATTTAGTAAAAGATTAATGTTTTTAAGAACAAATCAATATAATAAAATACAAAATGTTAATTATACTTTTTTTGACAGAGGAGTACATGAAATAATTGCTTATTTAAATTTTATAAAAATTAAATATGA
>ENA-OWNS01000901-OWNS01000901.1-marine-metagenome-genome-assembly--contig:-NODE-901-length-12851-cov-2.153437_pt1 | contig 12851 bp, 16 predicted proteins | sample MGYA00238137_ERZ651772 | MGnify/ENA primary metagenome ERZ651772 (study PRJEB26903, sample SAMN06264699) | marine metagenome | isolation source: Columbia River Estuary | place: USA:Columbia River Estuary... | reverse complement strand
CGACAGCATCCTCGGCGGCCGAAGCGTTTATGAAACCCGCGAGGCCATCGGCCGCGAATTGGCCAAAGAAGCGCCGGTAGAAGCCGACCTCGTTTGCCCTGTGCCCGACAGCGGCACACCTGCGGCGATTGGATTTTCGCTTGAATCGGGCATTCCCTATGCCATGGGCATCATTCGCAATCAGTATATGGGCCGCACCTTCATTGAGCCCAGCGAGCAAATTCGCAACATGGGCGTGCGTTTGAAGCTGAATGTGAACCGGGCTTTGATCCGCGGCAAGCGGGTGATTTTGGTGGACGACAGCGTTGTGCGCGGAACCACATCGCGCAAGATTAAAGAGATGATCCTAGACGCTGGCGCCGCTGAAGTGCATTTCCGCATCGCAAGTCCGCCAACGGCTTGGCCCTGCTTTTATGGAGTAGATACGCCAGATCGCGAAAAACTATTGGCCGCGACCATGTCCGAAGAGGAGATGCGCCAACATTTGGCCGTCGACAGTTTGAAATTTATCTCGCTCAATGGGCTTTACCGCGCGGTTGGCGGCACCGACCGCGACAGTGCACAGCCGCAATATTGCGACGCATGTTTCAGCGGCGATTACCCCGTGATCCCATCCGATCAAATCTCGAGCGGGTTTCAAATGAAGGCTGCTGAGTAGCGCCGGGCCCTTGACCTGCTGCGCATTTGCCCCCATGACGCGCCCCATGACATATCCCATTCTCATCACTGGCGCCTCGCGTGGGCTTGGCGCAGCTTTGGCGCTTCAGCTTGCGCAGAAATTTCACATTGTCGCTGTGGCAAAGACCACGGGTGGACTTGAAGACTTGGATGACCGCATCCAAGCCTGCGGTGGCCAAGCAACCCTCGCGCCCATTGATGTCACAGACGTGAATGCCGTGCGCCACCTGTGCCGATCGATCCATGATCGCTGGGGCGGGCTGCACCTATGGGCCCATTGCGCAATACATGCCGCCCCCCTGGCGCCGGCCAATTGCATAGATGCCCGCGATTGGGACAAGTCAATCAAGCTCAACGTCACCACCACCGGCATGTTGATCCCCAATATCGCGCCCTTATTGCATCAGAGCGGAACGGCTGTTTTCTTTGACGACCCCTGCGGCGGGGAAAAATTCTTTGGCAGCTATGGCGCCACAAAATCGGCGCAGATCGCCTTGGCCAAAAGCTGGCAGGCCGAGACCGCTAAAACCGGCCCCAAAGTCGAAATCCTTACCCCCGCCCCCATGCCCACGGCCACGCGCGCGCGCTTCTATCCCGGTGAAGATCGCAGTGCCTTGAGCAGTTGCGACAGCGAAGCGGCCCGGATAGTTGCAGCCCTAGACCTGTTTGCCGTCGCGTAACTGCGGATATTTTTACCTTGGTGGAGAAAATGCCTGGGCTGCGGGAAGATCAGGCTTGCCCGCCGCGGCACAACCTTTTAACCAAGGTCTATGCGTATACTTATCACAAATGACGACGGAATTATGGCGCCCGGCCTGCAGGTGCTGCATGATCTCGCAATCCAGTTGGCCGGCCCCGAGGGTGAGGTTTGGACAGTGGCGCCACAATCTGAGCAATCGGGTGTTGGCCATTGTATTTCTTACACGAAACCCGTGCTTGTGCATCAATATGCGGCGCGAAAGTTTGCAGTAGAAGGCTCTCCGGCCGATTGCATCCTGGCTGGGCTCAACGATCTATTGCCCCAGCGCCCGGATTTGGTTTTATCCGGCGTTAACAAAGGCAATAACTCTGCGGAAAACACCGTCTATTCCGGCACCATTGGTGCGGCGATGGAAGCGGCGCTTGCCGGGGTTCCCTCTATTGCCCTTTCGCAGTTTTACGGACCGCAAAACACGGATTTGGACAATAGTTTTGAGGCCAGTGCCGGTCACGGTGTTGCGGCCATTCAAGCCTGCCTGGATGCGGGCTTTGCGCGTTCTGAAGATTATGCATTGTTTTACAACATTAATTTTCCACCTGTTCCATCCGCCGCAGTCTTGGGGATGAAGGCTGTTAAACAAGGGTATCGTGGTGACGGGGCCTTTGGTGCACATGCCACCAATGCGCCAAATGGCCGGAAATTCTTATTCATGCACGGCCGACCCCAGCAAGCGCCAACACAGGATGGTACAGACGCCGCGGCGAATTTGGACGGCTATATCTCTCTCACCCCCATGCGCGCAGATTTGACCGCGCATGACCAACTGGCAAACCTGGCCAGAATTTTGGGCTAAAAGATGGACCCAGCCGCCGAACGTAAAATGCAATTTTTGTTCTCCCTGCGCTCGCATGGTGTGACCAACAAGCGTGTGCTCACGGCTATGGAGAAAGTCGATCGTGGCAAATATATTCGCGGAACCTTTGAGGATCGCGCCTATGAAGACACGCCGCTGCCCATTGCCTGTGGTCAGACCATCTCCCAGCCGTCCATTGTCGCTTTGATGACCGAAGCGCTGGACGTGCAACCGCGCAGTAAGGTTTTGGAAATTGGCACGGGGTCAGGTTATCAGGCGGCCATATTGAGCCAATTGGCCCGGCGGGTTTATACCGTGGATCGACACAGCCGTCTTGTAAAAGCCGCGCGTCGGGTGTTTGAGGCCGAAGACATCTCCAATATCATCGCCTTTACCGCCGATGGCAGCCGCGGGCTGCCAGAGCAAGCGCCCTTTGATCGCATCCTTTTGACCGCAGCAAGCGAAGATCCGCCCGGCCCCCTGTTGGCACAATTGCGTATAGGCGGTATCATGGTCTTGCCCGTTGGACAGTCAGATGCCGTGCAGACCTTGGTAAAGGTGACGAAAACTGAAGAGGGTTTGGACTATCAAGAGTTAAGAGCCGTGCGCTTTGTGCCGCTTCTCGAAGGTCTGGGCAAAGAAAATACCTAAGAGATCTCACAATAAGAGGTCCAGGTGAGGAGAGTATAATGGCACTTAAATTTGGTTCTAAATATATATTATCGCTGTGTGCGGTCACGGCACTTGCAGGCTGCACAAATAGTTTCGGCTTGGATGTGCGCGATCAATTCGGCGGCATTCTCGACACAACAAATGCGGCCGAAAATGCGGTGGCGGAGCGCCCTGAGCCTGATGCACGCGGGGTCATCACATTCCCAAGCTATCAAGTTGTCCTGGCCAGAACAGGTGACCGAATTGGCGATGTCGCCGCACGCATTGGCGTCGATGCTGATCGGTTGGGCCGATTTAATGGCATCCCGCAAGAGGCGATCTTGCGCTATGGCGAAGTGATTGCCCTGCCCTCAAATATGACAGCTGTGGCAGCAGATGGCGCCCCGCTCACCCCAACCGTGGTGGACATTAGTGAATTGTCAGATGATCCGAGCGCCGGACCAAAGCCCGCAGAGCCCAAGCGCCACCGGGTCGTTGATGGTGAAACGGTCTATACAATTTCTCGGCTCTATTCGGTCTCTGCCGAGGATCTCGCGAAATGGAACAGTCTTAGCCTGACGACGGAGCTGCGCCCTGGGCAGTATCTGTTGATCCCTATCACTCAAAACCGACCCACTCCAGTTAGCGCGCCGGGCGAAGGCTCGATCACCCCCACACCGCCCAGCAGCACCCGCCCGCAACCGCGCGGCGAACTGCCCTCGGCTGAGGCGATGACAACGCCAGCGACCGCCGCCGTGCCTGTGGCCAATACCGGCCCCGTAACCCAAGCCTCGCAAAGCGACGCCCGCTTCATGCGGCCGGTCAGCGGTACGATTATTCGCAGCTATAAAAAAGGGTCAAATGAGGGCGTTGATATTGGGGCCCCAGAGGGCGCGGCGGTATCTGCCGCCGATGTCGGCACCGTCGCGGCCATCACCGAAGACACAAAGGGCGTTGCAATTGTTGTCATCAAACACGCCGACGGATTGCTGACAGTCTACACAAATGTCGACAACCTATTGGTGAAGAAAGGAGATGCGGTCACGCGCGGCCAAGAGATCGCCAAGGTCCGCGCTGGAACGCCTTCATTTTTACACTTTGAAGTGCGCAAAGGCCTCGAATCCGTCGATCCCGATGACTATATTTAGAACGCAAGACGTGGCGACCTAGACCACCACCCCATGGCGGCCGGCCAAATCTACGAAGAATTGCCAGGCCACGCGGCCCGAACGAGAGCCGCGTGTCGCCTGCCATTCGATCGCCTCTGCACGCAGCACCTCAGGGTCTACCGCGACCCCATGAGCCGCGCAGTAGCCCTCAATCATACTCAGGTACTGATCTTGATCACAAGGGTGAAAGCCCAGCCACAGCCCGAAACGGTCCGACAGGCTGACCTTTTCTTCGACGGCCTCGCCCGGATTGATGGCGCTTGATCGCTCGTTTTCGATCATATCGCGGGGCATGAGATGCCGGCGGTTTGAGGTTGCATAGAAGATCACATTGTCCGGACGCCCCGCGATGCCCCCATCCAAAACAGCTTTGAGAGACTTATAATGCTGGTCATCATGGGAAAAGGATAGATCATCACAGAACAGTAAAAAGCGATAGGGCGCGCCGCGTAGCAAGGCCAGAAGGCGCGTGACCGACGGCAAATCTTCGCGTTGCAGCTCGACCACTTTCAACGGCAGGCCTTGCGCATTGATCTGCGCATGCACCGCTTTGACCAGAGAGGATTTTCCCATCCCTCGCGCGCCCCACAACAGCGCATTATTCGCCGACATGCCGCGCGCAAAGCGCAGGGTGTTTTCAAGCAAAACGTCCCGCGACCGGTCGATGCCGACGAGCAGATCAAGATCAACCCGAGACACTTTGGCAATCGGTTCCAACTGATCGGGGCTTGTGTGCCACAAAAACGCCTCAGCCTCGGCAAAGTCGGGAGCCTCAAGCGGGGCGGGCGACATACGCTCTAGCGCATTGGCAATTCGGATCAAAGCCGCATCACTCATGCTTGCCCCCCGGTGCCATCTTCATCCTCATCCGCAAACAGATCTTCGTCAGAGACGCCCTGCTCTTTCAAGAACGCGTTGCGTTTACGCTCCACATAGACAACCAACCAAATCGATATTTCGTAAAGCCCATAAACCACCACGAAAAGAATAATTTGAGTCACCACATCCGGTGGCGTGACGATCCCAGCGAGGATCAAAATACCAACAATAGCATATTTGCGCACAGCCCGCAGGCCCACCGCAGAGACCAAGCCCGCTTTGCCCATCAAGGTCAGCAAAACTGGCAATTGGAAACATATGCCGAAGGCCATGATGAATTTCAAAACAATGTCCAAAGTCTCGCGGACTGACCCGAGAAACCGCGTCTTCAAGGCAGTATCAGCCACTTGCACCTCAGTTCCCGTCAATAAGGCGGTCACCGTCGGCATGATATCGGCATATCCAATAAAGAAGCTGAGAGCCAGCGGACTGACAACATAATGGGCAAAAGCTGCCCCCATCAGGAAAAGAACAGGCGAGGCGATGATAAAGGGCAAAAAGGCATTTTTTTCGGCCTTATATAGGCCTGGCGCGACAAAGCGCCAAAGTTGATAGCCGATCACAGGCGAGGAGACCCCGAGGCCAAAAATCACCGATATGCGGATCAAAACAAAGAATTTTTCTTGTGGCGCCGTGAAAATCAACTGTGCGAGTTCACCGCGGCGGCGTAAAATTTCGGCAATGGGTTCAGCCAGGAAATTCAAGATATATTCCGCCACGAAGAAACAGGCGAACAGACCAACGATAAAGGCAAGCGCAGCCCGGATTAGGCATGTGCGCAGCTCTGTCAAATGTTCGATCAGAGGGGCAGAAGAATCGTCTAGGCTTTCGTCTTCGCGGCTCATGTCTCTTTACCCGGTTTTGGAGCAGCCTTTTTAGCCGCAGGTTTCTTGGGCGTCGCCGACTTTTTTGCAGCCGCTGGTTTCTTGGCTGCCGCAGGTTTCTTAGCCGGCGCGGGTTTTTTTGCTGCCGCAGGTTTCTGGGTCTCCTGGGCCGCCGCGGCCTTCGTCACTTGTTCCGCGTCAAGGCGCTGCTGCGCTCGTTCAGCCATGGCATCATGCATTTTCTTGGCTTTTTCAGCCCGCTCTTCTGACAATTTCCCAATTTCAGATCCCGGTACGAAATCTTTCCACTTGGTGGTCGGATCCGAGACGCTGCGCACCCCATCTTTGAGAGAGTTGACCGAGTCCATCGCATCTTTCACGCCCGCATCATCAGCAGCGTCGTTCATCGCCCGGCTGAAATCACGGGCCATGGCCTTGGCTTTACCGACAAATTGACCAATTTTGCGAAACACGCCGGGCAATTCTTTAGGACCGATGACAATCAGCCCCACGACAGCCGCGACCAGTATCTCAGCCCATCCCAATCCAAACATCGAGACCCTTCCTTATGTCAAAGAGGTAATAGTGATTAGGATTTGTCTTTTTCCGTATCAGGCGTCACATCTTTTGCGCCTTCGGATGCGGCTTCATCAATCTCTTGCTGGCCATCATTGACGCCTTTTTTGAAGGCGGTGATGCCTTTGCCCATTTCGCCCATCATGGCAGAGATTTTTCCGCGGCCGAATAGAACCAAGACGACAAGGGCTATGATCAAATAGCCCATCGGAGGGATGTTTGTGAGAAATGCAGGGGTCATATCGTGTATCCTTAGATGAAGTGTTGGCTGTTTCTAAGCCAGTTGTGCCGGAGCAGAAAGCACGTTCGCAACATTTTGCCGTTGTGTGGACACTCAACTGCCATTATTATGTCAGTATGGCACGCAAAGACCGTCTTTTTTCCCTGATTCAAATCCTACGCGATGGAAATCTCTACCGGGCTTGCGATTTGGCAGAGCTTGTTGGCGTGTCGCTCCGCACGCTTTATCGCGACATGGACACTTTGGCAGCTTCTGGCGTGCCCATTCGCGGTGAGCGCGGCCTCGGATATCAAATCACCGCCGCCTATACGCTGCCGGCGCTCAATTTGACGAAAACTGAGCTGGAGGCGCTGCATTTGGGATTGGCAGCCGTGGGGGAAAGTGAAGATGCCGAGCTTTCGGCCGCCGCCAAAGCCCTGTCGCGGCGCATTGACGGGGTGTTGCCCGAAGATAGCGCTGCGGCCTCGGGTTGGTCCTTTGCCACCTACCCTTTCGCCGATGCCGCCCGCGGCTTTCAGCATATGCCAAAACTCAGACAGGCCATTCGTTCGAAACAGTTGATGCAGATTACGATTGGCTCGCAAATACGGCGATTGCGACCTTTGGCGCTGGATTATTGGGGGCGGCTGTGGACCCTAGCCGCTTGGTGTGAAAGCACGCAGGGGTTTGTCACCCTCCGGGTGGATGAAATCACGCGACTTGACGCCATGCCAGCAGTATTTGTTGAGGAGCCCGGCAAATCCTTGGTCGATTATTTGGCGTGGAGCAAACATCCCGACCGCACACGCCATCGGTCATAACCGCGCTTGGGCGTCATTCAGAGCGGGGAAAGACGTAGCAATTCTTGCGTGGCGCCAGCAGCCAAAACAGCGTGTCAGGCTTTGGCAAAAACACTGAGGGCACCGAAGCGGTCAGCACCGCGCCCTGCTCAAGCTTAAAATCGACCAATGAATTCTGCCCCAAAAAACGCGACCGCAGCACCTTGGCGCGCGCCGCATGGCCCATGGCATCGGTCGGGCTGGGGCCTTGGCCAGCACGGTCAAAATCAATGCGAATGTGTTGCGGGCGGATGACGATGTCCAATATCGTGCCATCTGCATGACCGGGCGCGAAGAATTCGCCGAAGGGCGTTTTGGCCAAGGCGCCTTTAACTTTTCCCACCATGACATTGATATCACTAAAAAATGATGCAGCGTCTTTATCGATCGGCGAATTATAGATTGTATAGGGCGCGCCTTTTTGCACGATTTTGCCGTCTCGCATCAGGGCAATCTCATCGGCCATTTTCATCGCCTCGCCAGGATCATGCGTCACCATTAAAACTGCCGTGCCCGCTTCGCGCAGAACCTCGAGCGTCTCATCACGAATTCCATCGCGCAAGCGATCATCTAGGCCAGAAAATGGCTCATCAAGAAGCATGATTCTGGGTCCCGGCGCCACCGCGCGGGCCAATGCCACCCGCTGCTGCTCCCCGCCGGATAATTCATGGGGCATCTGAGCGCCATAGCCGGCCAGATCGACCCGCTCCAAAAGCTCTTCGGCCCGCGCGCGACGCATCGACTTTGCGCCTTTCAGGCCAAAAGCAACATTTTCCCAAACAGATAGATGTGGGAAAAGTGCAAAATCTTGGAACATCATGCCGATGTTGCGCAGCTCAGGCGGTTGCGAGCGCGTGCCATCACAGACCAATGCGCCGTCAATCAACACCTCGCCGCTATCTTGCCGCTCAACCCCTGCCACAATGCGCAACGTGGTCGATTTCCCGCATCCCGAGGGGCCCAGCAGGCACGTCACCTGCCCCGGTTCAAGCCGCAGGCTGACATCATCCACCGCGAATTGACCGGCAAAGCGGCGCGACAAGTTTCGGATTTCAAGTCTCGGATTCGACAACAGAAGCGCCTAACTGACAAAAACACTCAGGCTTATGTATGTGGCATGCGGAGATTTAGCAACAGCTGGCCTCTGCGGCATCAGCTTCAAAAGGAGCCGCAGCGCCGCAGCCTTCGAAAATGCCATAGTGCGTATCAAATGAGCCGATGAACTCGAAATGCGCCGCAAATCGCGTTTGCGCCAGCATATTCCAAGTATTCCCACAGACCGGGAAGACCTTCCCCGTTTCGATCCAATGATGCCCATCCAGCGGCAGACCATGAGGGCAATTTTCAATTGTCCCTTTGTAGATCACCGCCTGCCCGTAGTCCTCGCAATCACTTTCCAAATCCGCCAATTTCCATAGGCGATAGGTGGCGGAGGTAAATTTTAGCGGCGCTACCGCGGCTTCCAGCACCGGGTTTTCAATGGTGATGGGGCGATGGGTGACCAAACGCGGATCTGTGAAGCCTGCCATTTTCGCATGGTTAAGAAAATCATTCCAATACAGAGCTCCAGACAGGCATTCGCCATAGAGCACCTCATCGCGCGCCATAGCCTCTGGCACGCGGCGATCGGCATAGACATCCGAAAAATACATCTCGCCGCCGGGTTTGAGTAGCTCATAAGCCCCCCGCAACACCGCTTGCTTATCGGTTGCGAGATTGACCACGCAATTGGAGACAATCACGTCGAAAGAGTCCGGATCCAGCGGTAAATCTCCGAGCGATTCAATATAACCTTTGTGAAACGCAACATTTGATGCACGATATCCAAATGCCTCCCGATGATAGTCTTGAAAGCTTCGGGCGACATCGAGCTGCGCGTCGGTCATATCCACACCGACCACAAAGCCCTCTTCGCCCACCATTTGCGACAGCGCATAAACATCCCGGCCCGCGCCGCAGCCAAGATCTAATACCCGCGCGCCCTTGAGCTCTTCGGGCGCAATCAAACCGCAGCCATAATAGCGCATCAGCACCTCATCATGCAGCTGCGCTAGGATTTTCTTCAACCAGATGGACATTTCGGCCGGCTCGCAGCAGGCATTGGTTTGGAGATCGGCCGAAGACTGCAAGGTTTTGCCATAATATTCTTGCACGTTTTCATGTTTCATCAATAAAGCCCTTCAATATGTTTCGTTGCAAAATCCGCCGCGCATTGCTTGCCGCGCATGCCCGGTCATACCTTTGGACATTCGCTTGAAAAAGGAAAGCTCTACGCGGCGTGATCCGGTTAAATTGTGGCGTTTGTCGCGCCACCATCAAGCAAAATATTCTGCCCCACCATAAATCCCGCATGTTGCGAGCATAAAAACGCACAGGCCGCTCCGAATTCTTCAGCAGTGCCATAGCGGCGCGCGGGAATCGTGGCCTGTCGCTGGCTTTGCGCTTGCGCCATTGTGATACCTTGGGCCTTTACGATGCCACTGTCGAGTGAGACCGCCCGGTCCGTGGCATGGATGCCGGGCAAAAGATTGTTAATCGTAACGCCATGTTCGGCCACTTGTCGTGCCGTTCCCGCAACATATCCGGTCAACCCCGTGCGGGCGGCATTGGACAGGCCAAGAACCCCGATAGGCGCTTTGACCGACTGGCTGGTGATATTCACCACCCGGCCCCAACTGCGGGTCATCATTGCCGGCAGGCAGGCTTTCATCAAGGCAATCGGCGTTAACATATTGGCGTCAAGAGCTGCGATAAAATCAGCGCGATCCCAGTCGGACCATAGCCCTGGCGGCGGCCCTCCGGCGTTGGTCACCAAAATATCGACATCCCCGGCTGCGCTCAGCAACATCTCCTGCCCCTCGGGCGTGGTGACATCGCAGGCCACTTCTGTGACAGATACCCCATAGGTAGAGCGAATCTCAGAGGCCGTGGCGGCCAACACATCACCATTCCGCCCATTGATCACCAGATGAACCCCTTCACCGGCCAAAGCCTCAGCACAGCCCCGTCCAAGACCTTTTGAAGAGGCACACACCAAAGCTTTCTTGCCAGAAATTCCCATATCCATTGTCTGTTTCCTCGTTAAGAATTTCCCAAGCCTAGCATTGGAGAAGTGCGCATGACACTTTCTATCGGCAAGAAATATTAGCAGCTTTACCGAAAAAGTTACCAAAATGTAAATTTGAGTTTGCATATATAAAATTTTTCTCACATTTTGAGATCAATTATACTTTGGTAGATTTTTAACACCTAAATATTTTCAAATGATGGCACACGTGCAAGACTTCACAATTTATACAAGTGCGCAACCTTCGTTGGTGCAAGGCGCAAACTATGGCGATCCGTTGTCGGTCAATGGCGAGCTTTATCTCGATGACGTCTATCGGCTCAAGACAAATGCCCAACCCACCCGATTGACATTGCAAGAAGAAGCCTCCGGTCGGCGGCATCGTGTTGCGGCCCATAGTGCCATTGGCGCTGTTGTCCATCTGGACAGTCAAGTCACCCTGATGTCCGAGGCGGGGCAAACCTTCGATGCTCTGATCTTTGTTGAAGTTGAGCTGGGTGAGATTAAACAAGTCTATCTATCTGCATTCTCTGCGCTGCAGCCCGATACAGACTATCGCCTGATTGGAATAAATTGCCACGTTAATCCACACAAATTGGCCGAGCTAAGCGATCCAATTTTCTACCCTGGTACGCAAATCGCCCTGGCAGACTGACGCCAATGCGCAGCCGAAGATCTCAAACCAGGGCAAGAGGTTCTCACCCATGACTTCGCACAGCAGAAAGTTACATGCGTTGAGATCGAAACCCAACGTGCGCAGGGCAAGAACCGTCCAATAAGGATCTCAAAATCCCATTTTGGCACAGATCATGATCTCATCCTCAGCGCAGAACACCGCATTTTATATCCCCAAACCAACGGCAGCTATGGCGGACGGTTCATCAAAGCCGAGGAATTACGCAATGGCACAACCATCGCCTGGGTTGAGGCCGGTTTTATGGAATGCGTTAAAATACGCTTTGCCACCGAGCATTTGATTTTTGCCAATGGCATCGCAGTGCAATCTCACTTGCGCGGCGAAGATCGGGACAGCGAAGCTGTCGAAAGATTGCCCCGGGCGGTGCAATCGTCATGGCACCCGGCAAAACCCAGCCGGCGTGCATTGTATTTGCCCAGTGGCCTGCCCTATAAAAACATCGACTAGCGCTCCCAAGTAAAACGCGCCGATGACTCCTGTATGACACAGGATTTCTTGCCAATGGTATCATCCCAACCTATACGCGGCTCATGTTAGACAACCGCCCCACACTTCCGCCAGAAATTGCGCGCCGGCGCACCTTTGCCATCATCAGCCACCCTGATGCAGGTAAGACCACTTTGACTGAGAAATTTCTTCTATATGGCGGCGCTATTCAAATGGCCGGGCAAGTACGCGCCAAGGGCGAGGCCCGACGAACACGCTCAGATTTCATGAAAATGGAACAAGATCGGGGCATCTCTGTCTCGGCCTCCGCCATGTCATTTGACTTCAAGACCTTTCGGTTCAATTTGGTCGATACACCAGGTCACTCAGATTTCTCTGAAGACACCTATCGGACGCTCACTGCGGTGGATTCCGCCCTGATGGTGATCGACTGCGCCAAGGGCGTCGAAGAGCGCACCATCAAGCTGATGGAGGTCTGCAGGCTGCGCGACACGCCGATCATGACCTTCATCAACAAGCTGGACCGCGATGGCCGCCCGCCGGTCGAGCTGCTGGACGAGATCGAGCGCGGGATCCTCGCGGACGTGGTGGAGCAGCTCGTCGAGTTCGTGACCCCCGAGGACGACCCGGACGCCGACCCGCTCGCGCGCATGGTCGGCATCGACCCGGACGCGGAGCGTCCCGACGACCCCGCTCTGGCCCGGCTGTTCCCGGACGCGTACGCCGACGACGACGAGGCCGCCGAGATTTGGGCCAAGGAGATCAAGCTCGGGCCCGAGCGCATCGAGCGGATGGGCGAGAGCGACAACTTCTGGCCGGCCAGCGCCCCCAGCCAAGGCCCCGATGGCGTGTGCGGGCCGTGTAGCGAGATTTTCTTCCATCCCGAGTCGGGCGGAAACGTCGAAATCTGGAACCTCGTCTTCATCCAGTTCAACGCCAACGCCGACGGATCCTATTCGCCGCTTCCCGCTCAGCATGTCGATACCGGCATGGGCTTCGAACGCCTGGTTGCCGTCATGCAGGGCAAAACCTCCAACTACGATACGGATGTCTTTCAGCCATTGATTGAGCGCGTCAAAACACTTTCCGGAAAACCTTATGAAGGTGAAAAGGGCACAGAGTGCATACAAAAGACATTTGGCAGCTAAACTTGTGGAAAAAGGAAGTCGTGGAAGAGATATCTCAGAGAGGCATAAGAAGCTCAGTGAGTTGGCCAAGACTACTTCTCAATAAATTGGTTTCTAATATACA
>ENA-OWNS01000894-OWNS01000894.1-marine-metagenome-genome-assembly--contig:-NODE-894-length-12893-cov-2.177200_pt1 | contig 12893 bp, 14 predicted proteins | sample MGYA00238137_ERZ651772 | MGnify/ENA primary metagenome ERZ651772 (study PRJEB26903, sample SAMN06264699) | marine metagenome | isolation source: Columbia River Estuary | place: USA:Columbia River Estuary... | reverse complement strand
TGGTGGTGATCAATCCAAAGGAGAATAGAGATGTCGCTGAATAGCGCCCGATCATGAGCATCGTCACCACAGCGCCGGCGATATAGCCCAGCGCATTGGCCGTATTGAGCCACCCGGCTTGGGCATAGTTCCACCCCAAATCCGACTGCATTGCCGGCAATATCAACCCATAGGCAAATCGGGCAAAGCCATTGGTCACCGTCACCCCCAGCGCCAGCCCTGCCAGCACCAACCACGGCCGTTTGTGTAGCTCTGTCACCTCGGTGTGTTCCTATGTCTGGTTACGTGATGGGCCTTAAGTGGGTGCAAGGCTTTGCCGTTGTTCGGTGAGGCTAGGCGATTGAGCCAGCCGGGTCCAGCGGCACTTGCACAGAAACAAATTGCCAAAGCCTGGGCCGCGCCCTAGGTTTTGGCTCAAATGCCAGAAGGCGCGATAATTGGGAGAGTGATATGCCGCAAACTGTAGATACCAACCGCCGAGTGGTTCTCTCCGAGCGGCCAAATGGCCTGCCGGATGCCAAGACTTTGCAGTTGGAGCATGGCGAGGTGCCCACACCCGGTGCGGGCCAGGTGCTGTTGCGCACGCGTTACCTGTCGCTTGATCCTTACATGCGCGGGCGCATGAATGACGCGAAATCCTATGCGGAGCCGGTCAAATTGGGTGAGGTCATGACCGGGCAGGTGGTGGCAGAAGTCATGCAAAGCAATTGCGAGGGCTATGCGCTTGGCGATCATGTTCTGGCCGGAAGCGGCTGGCAAGACTATGCGCTCAGCGATGGCACAGATCTGCGCAACCTTGGTCAAACGCCCCAAAATCCGTCTTGGTATTTGGGTATTTTGGGGATGCCAGCCTATACAGCCTATGCGGGTTTGCTTGAAATTGGCGCGCCGCAGCCGGGGGAAACCGTTGTGGTGGCGGCGGCCTCTGGACCGGTGGGCGCAACTGTGGGGCAAATCGCCAAGATCAAAGGCTGCCGCGTGGTCGGGATCGCTGGCGGCCCGGAAAAATGTGCCCATGTGGTTGAGAATTTGGGATTTGACGCCTGTTTGAATCACAAGTCTGAAACCTTTGCGGCTGATCTGAAAGCTGCCTGCCCGCAGGGCGTGGATATTTACTTCGAAAATGTGGGCGGCAAGGTGCTTTATGCGGTGCTGCCGCTGTTGAACGCCTTTGCCCGTATGCCCGTTTGCGGTGTGGTGTCGTGGTATAACCTATCTGGTTTGCCGGATGGGCCTGACTTTGGACCGGCCATTATGGGTACGATCTTGCGGATGAAGGTGAAAGTGCAAGGCTTCATCATCTATGACAGCTTTCCGCCCAGTTTGTTCAAGGACTTCATTCGCGACATGACCGGATGGCTGGAAAGCGGGGAGGTCACATACAAAGAGCAAGTGATCGACGGCCTCGAACACGCCCCCGCAGCGCTCAATGACCTGCTTTTGGGCAATAGTTTTGGTAAAATGGTGGTCAAGGTGGGCTAGGTGCCGATTGTGGCGCGTTTTTTGGCACCCTATGCCCGGGCTCGAAAGTTTGGAACCGCGCCGGCGGGCTGCGATCTTCTGCCTTTGAGCTCTATTGTTGTTCACGCAGAGTTCAGATAACTTACAGCCCGGTAACCCGTTCAAGGCGAAGTGAAATAAGTGACTGAAAATAAGCAAGATATCCTAACATCTTCCGCCCGCCTATCGGTGGCGCCGATGATGGCTTGGACTGATCGTCATTGTCGCGTGTTTCATCGGATGATCTCGCGGGAGGTTTTGCTCTATACAGAGATGGTGACGGCCCCGGCTTTGGTTCTGGGCGGGGCGCTTAGGCTGTTGGATTTCAGCCCCGAAGAGCAACCGGTGGCTTTGCAGCTTGGGGGTTCGGACCCCGAGCAATTGGCAAAGGCAACGGCTCTCGGGGCGGCCCATGGTTACGGGGAGATCAACCTCAATCTCGGATGCCCTTCGGATCGCGTGCAATCGGGACGCTTTGGCGCTGTGTTGATGACGGATCCAGATCTTGTGCGCGCCTGTCTCGAGCGGATGGCGGAGGCCAGTGAGGCGGAGGTGACGGTGAAATGCCGCATCGGCGTGGATGACCAGGTTGTTGAAGACAGCCTGCCGGCATTTTTATCCATGATTGAGCGCACCGGCGTGACGCGGGTGATCATCCATGCGCGTAAGGCCTGGCTGCAGGGGCTCAGTCCGAAAGAAAACCGTGACATCCCGCCGCTGGACTATGATCTGGTTCTTCGGATGAAACAGATGTTCCCCGGCTTGCACCTTACCTTGAATGGCGGGGTGGCCCATCTGCCGGATGCCTGCGCCCATCTTGAGGCCGGGCTTGATGGGGTGATGATCGGTCGAGCGGCCTATCATGCGCCCTATGAGATTTTATCACGCGCCGATTGCGACATCTTTCGTAGCAGCAAGACCCCAGCGCCTGAGGCACAATGCATTGCAGAACAGATGATCCCCTATATCGAAGCCCATATGCAGCAAGGTGGGCGGCTGCATCAGATCACGCGCCATATGTTTGGCCTGTTTTCAGGACAGCCCGGCGCACGGCATTGGCGACGACGCCTGTCAGAGCTGGGTGCGCAACACAATGCGCAGATCGCCGATTATCGGCTATTACTAGAGGAACGCGCCGCGCTGTCGCAGCGTCAAGAAGAATTGGATCTCAATTGATGGATATACCCACCCTATTGCCTGTGCTCGCGAGTTTGATCGTGATCGGCGGGTTTGCAGGATTTTTGGCCGGTTTGCTGGGCGTAGGCGGCGGTATTGTCTTGGTGCCGGCATTTTTCTATGCCTTTCAATCTTTAGGATATGACGGCCCCCAGCTCATGCAGGTCTGTTTGGCGACCTCTCTGGCCACCATCATCGTGACTTCCATCCGCTCAACGCAAAGTCACCATAAGAAAGGCGCAGTGGATTGGCAGATCTTGCGCCAATGGGCGCCCGGTATCGCCGTTGGCGCCATATTGGGCGTGGCTTTGGCTGCCAATTTGCAATCGCAGATGTTGCAACTGATCTTTGGGGGGTTGGGCGCGACTATTGGGATGTATTTGGCTTTTGGCCGGCAATCTTGGAGCATTGGCGAGGCCCTACCGACCGGCCTTTGGCGCATCGTGATTGCGCCGCTTTTGGGCGGGCTTTCGGTATTGCTTGGTATCGGGGGCGGCTCGCTCGGCGTGCCGTTCATGACCTTGCACCGCGTCCCTATTCACAGGGCGGTCGCAACGGCGGCGGGCTTTGGACTGGCCATTGCCGTGCCCTCGGCACTGGCCTGGCTCTTTGTTTCGGTTGATGCGCCGCGCCTGCCTTGGACGTTGGGGGCGGTGAACCTTCCGGCCTTCTTCGTGATCATTCCGATGACTTTCATTTTTGCGCCTATCGGCGCCAATGTGGCGCACCGTATGGATGCGCGGCCACTCAAGCGCTTGTTTGGAGCATTTCTGTTGCTGGTTGCGGCCAATATGGTGCGCAGTGCTCTATGGGGGTAGCGGCCCAGATAGAGGCACTCCGGACGGCGGGCTGGGCCAAGTTTTCCGCCGATGCTCATCTTGAGGCCTGGGCGGCGCATGTGGCACCCATTGCCGCAGCGCTCTCGCAAAATCCAGAGCATAGGGCCGATTGGCTCCGACATGGGGGCACTTGGTTTGCAGGGGTTAATATTTTGGCCAATGATGCGCAGGGCCGTTTAGAGCAGGGGCCTGCGCTCGGCGGGGCGGTTGTGGACTGTCTGACTGCGTTGCATGGGTCAATGTCCCTCGACCGCGGTCAAATTTCGGTCACCTATCCGGGCTATCCGGCTTTCGATGGGCAAGAAAGCGCCGCGGCACATCGCTACCGCGTCAATCGCGCAGCCGCTCATGTGGATGGTCTTTTGGCCATCGGGCCAGAGCGCCGCCGTTTTGTGCATGAGCCGCATCAATATGTGCTGGGAATTCCCTTGGGCAAAAGCAACGCGGAGGCCAGCCCTCTGGTGATTTGGGAAGGCAGTCACAGCCTCATCCGCGCGGCTTTTAAATCCGTATTGGACAGTCTGCCGGTGGCGCAATGGGGTTCAGTCGATCTGACAGAGGTCTATCACAAAGCCCGCAAAGACTGTTTTGACCGCTGCCGCCGAAAGAGCATTCTTGCCCAGCCGGGGGAGTGCTATGTGCTACACCGTTTGGCTTTGCATGGCATTGCACCCTGGGAGCTGGGGGCGGAGGCACCGCCGGAGGGGCGAATCGTGGCGTATTTTCGGCCTCAAACAGAGGCCAATCTGAATGATTGGCTCAATGGTGAGTATTAGCGTGCCTTGCATAGGCGAAGGTCGCTTTCAAATCTCTGTTGGATTAAATCCGGTCCTTTGGAAGAATTCACCCAAGATTGGGCAGGCGGCTGGCGCGTCCGCCGCGGCGTTTTTGTACGCGGGGTGCACGTTGGGGCAGCTCAGCCATGATCTCGCGCCGTTGCTCGGGGCTCAATTGCGACCAGCTGCCAATCTCCTCAATCGAGCGGTAACAGCCGATGCAGATCCGCTCGCCCGGGTGAATGGAGCACAGCTTGATGCAGGGGCTGTCAATCTCATCTCTTTTCCAAAGATCGTCGATATTTTGCGCTTTCATGTCACCGTCCGAATATGTCGCGCACGATCTAGAGCGCCTTGTAAGATATAACCTGCCGCGACGTGATCTATGACCTCGGCGCGACGTTTGCGAGACGTATCCGCCTCCAGCAAGGCCCGCTCGGCGGCCACAGTGGATAGGCGTTCATCCCAATAGCCAATAGGCAAATCGGTCAAGCGCGCGAGATTGCGGGCAAAGGCCCGGGTGGATTGGCAGCGCGGGCCTTCTGATCCGTCCATATTGCGCGGCAGGCCCAAGATGATCGCACCGATTTCTCGGTCCGAAATAATCTGCAGCAAAGCTTCGGCATCCTTGGAAAATTTTACCCGCCGTATCGTGTGCAAAGGGGTTGCAGAGCTCAGGAGACGATCAGAGACCGCCACGCCAATCGTTTTTGTGCCAAGATCCAGACCCATCCAAGAGCTGCCAGCGCGCGCCTGGGTCATAAGATCGCCGATGTCCTCACAGATCATGGCCAGATGCCAGCCGATTGCGCTGCGCCTTGCAGGATTTCGAGATCACCGGGGCGGGATGCAAAGACTTGCACGGCCTCGTCAAAGATCTCGCGTGCGCTCGTCGTCTCGCCCAAGACCCCATAGGCGACGATAAGTTGCGCCCAATCGGGGGCGGGTCCACCCTCAGTGGCGAGGCGATCAGCGAGGCCTGTGACCATGGAGGCAATCATCGCGCTGCGGTCTTCTGCACTCATCTCAGCGGCTGATTGCATATCTTCCGCGCTTGGGCCTTTGACGGCCGGCGGGTCATAATTGACCCCAGCGATTTGTGCCAAATCTGTGATGGTGCGCCGGATCAGCGGGATGTAGGGGGCAGTTTCTGGTCCGGCCTCCAGCAATTTGCGCCAAATGCCAAAGGTGCGATCGGGCCGGCCAATAGCGTCGAAATACATGCCCATGCGAAACAGCGCCAGCTTGTGGTTGGGATCACGCCGCAGGGCCTCGCGCAGGGCAGTTTCGGCCTCACGAGAGATATAGGTATCAGCCGCCATGATCAGCAATTCTGCGTAGGCATACCATTCATCTGCGGTGGCCTCAGCGCCCTTGAGCTCCAAGACCCGCGCTTGCGCTTGATGCGCACTGGCAAAATTGCCCAATCGCGATTCGGCTTTTGCCAAGAGCTCATGGCCCTGAATATCGCCTGGCCGCGCCTCTAGAGCCGCGCGCAGTTCAGTGATCAATTGCACATAGTCAGGGTCAGTGGCGGTGCCATTCGCAGGCGCGCGCGCCTCCGCGGTCTCTTGGCTTAATCTATCTGCTTGCAGCGTTTCAGACTGGGCATAGCGCTCTGCGATAGGGCTATCGGGCATAGAGGGCGCGCCGATTTGGCTATAAAGGCCCGCACCCAACAGACAGGCCAGAATACTGCCGCCCGCAAAAGCCCATAACCCGCGGTCTTGTGCGCTCGGATTGGGCTGATGGCCCGATGCGCGGGCCGCTGAAATCATGCGGCGGCCAATTTCCGCGCGCATGGCCGCAAATTCCTCATCGCGCAACACGCCTTTGGCCAAGTCGCGTTCCAATCCGCGCAATTGTTCGGCATAGACATCGACATCGCGCATAACAGGCACGGCTGCGCGCTGGGCCTGCAACAGCATCACCCCGCCGATCAATAGAACCGCCAAAACAAATAGTGCAGCAGAAAAGATCATAAATCACTCCAATAAGTATCGATCGCTTTCCGCCCGATGACAGCGGTTGCTATCGCTCTATATTGGATCGATCAATGTCGCAATAATTTCACACAAGGACGCAGGTGAGGTGCTGTGTCGCGGCATTTTAAGTGATAAGACGCGCAAGCACCCAAGGGGGATTCTAATATGAAGCGAAATTCAGTCTTTGCTGTCGCGCGCGAGGCGATGCGTCAACACAGCGGTTGGGGCCGCACCTGGGGCAATCCCGAGGCCAAAAAGGCCTATGACGTGGTCATTATTGGCGCGGGGGGCCATGGTCTCGCCACGGCTTATTATCTGGGCAAGAATTTCGGCATCACCAATGTGGCTGTGATCGAAAAAGGCTGGCTGGGCGGTGGCAACACAGGGCGCAACACGACTATTATTCGCTCAAACTACCTGCAAGACCCTTCGGCGGCGATCTATGAAAAGGCGCGCTCTTTGTATGAGACGATGAGCCAAGATCTCAACTATAATGTGATGTTCAGCCCCCGCGGCGTGATGATGCTGGCGCAAACACATCATGAGGTGCGCGGATATCAACGCACAGCCCATGCCAATTCGCTGCAAGGTGTGAAGACACAATTCATCTCACCGGCTCGGGTCAAAGAGCTTTGTCCGATCATGAATATCGACGGGCCGCGTTATCCGGTTTTAGGGGCGTTATGGCAAGCGCGCGGCGGCTCGGCGCGCCATGACGCGGTCGCCTGGGGTTATGCGCGGGCTTGCACCGATATGGGCATGCATATTTTGCAAAAAACCGAAGTGACCGGCATCACCCAATCTGGGGGCAATGTGACTGGGGTTGACACCAGCCGTGGTCATATCGCCTGTAAAAAGCTCGGCATGGTTGTGGCGGGACACGCCTCTGTGGTGGCCAATATGGCCGGCTTTCAATTGCCCATTGAATCTGTTCCGCTGCAGGCTTTGGTCAGCGAGCCGATCAAACCCTGCATGGATGTGGTTGTCATGGCCAATACGGTTCACGGCTACATGAGCCAATCGGACAAGGGCGAGATGGTGATTGGCGGTGGCACAGATGCTTATAATGCCTATACGCAACGCGGCTCATTTCATCATCTAGAAGAGACTGTCCGGGCGTTGATTGAAACCTTCCCCATGGTGTCGCGCTTGAAGATGCTGCGGCATTGGGGCGGTATTGTCGATGTTACAGGGGACCGCTCACCCATTTTGAGCAAAACCCCGTTGGGCAACACCTTTATCAACTGCGGTTGGGGCACAGGCGGGTTCAAAGCCATTCCGGGATCTGGCTGGGGCTTTGCGGAGCTCATGGCCAAGGGGGAAAGCCCGCTTACGGAACAATTTGGTCTCGATCGCTTTCGCGCTGGGCGGTTTATTGATGAAAGCGTTGCGGCAGGGGTGGCGCACTGATGGCCTGTCACACAGATATCCTCCCCCGCGCTATCGTTCTTAACTCGACAAAGGGAGCCTTGCCATGCTCATCCTAAATTGCCCCTATTGCGGCTGCGACAAAGATGAAACGGAACTGTCTGCTGGTGGCGAGGCGCATTTGAAGCGCTTTGGACCTGGCGCCTCTGACGCAGAGTTTGAGGGCTATTTATTTGGCCGGGTAAACCCCAAAGGGGTGCATTTCGAGCGCTGGCGCTGTGCCTCTGGCTGCGGAAAATGGTTTCACGCCGCCCGCTGCACGGCAACGCTAGAGGTTTTTGGCACCTATAAGGCCCAGACCCTTGAGCCGCCTCAAGCCATTAAAGATGCGATCAGTGCCAAACGGCCCGGTTGGACTTGGAGGGATTTCTCATGATGGGTGTCTCTTCACTCTATACGCCTGCGAGAAGCCGGCATAATTTCCGCAAAAATGGAGCTGCCCAATGAGCACCCGTCTTGCCAGCCATGGCCGGTTAATCAACCGCGCCAAAGCGCTTTCCTTCACCTTCAATGGCAAGGTTATGTCCGGCTTTGAGGGCGATACTTTGGCGGCCTCGCTTTTGGCCAATGATCAAATGCTGATGGGCAGATCGTTCAAATATCACCGTCCGCGCGGCGTTTTGGCGTCAGGTGGCGAAGAGCCCAATGCCTTGATCAACCTGGGCGTTGAAAGCGGATTTGAACCCAATGCGCGCGCCACAACCACTGAGACATTTTCAGGTTTGACAGCCGCGTCACAAAATCATTTTCCCTCGTTGGAATTTGATGTGGGTGCAATCAATTCGAAACTGTCGCGTTTCCTGCCGGCTGGCTTTTATTACAAGATGTTCATTCAGCCGCGCTCCTTTTGGAAACATATTTATGAGCCGATCATTCGTTATTCCGCAGGTCTGGGCAAAGCGCCTAAAGCGCGTGATCAGGACAGCTATGAGCATTACTATCATCATTGCGAGGTGATGGTGGTGGGCGGCGGAATTGCCGGGTTGCAAGCGGCGCGTTCGGCGGCTGCAACCGGAGTTCGGGTTTTGCTGGTCGAGCAAACCGCGCATTGGGGCGGACGCGCGCCGGTGGATGGGGTGACCATTGATGGTCTGGCGGCGGAAGATTGGGTGGCGCAAACTTTGGCAGAGCTGGCCGCTTGCGACAATGTTGTGATCCGCAATCGCACCCAAGGCTCTGGGGTTTACGACCACGGATATGCTTTGGCCTATGAGCGCATCGCCGATCACACACCCGGGGACGGGCGGCCACGCCACCGGTTGTGGCGGGTGCGCTGCAAACAGATTGTCACCGCCACAGGCGCTATCGAACGGCCGCTGTCTTTTGCGGGCAATGATATTCCCGGCGTCATGCTGGCCTCTGCTGTGCGCGACTATGTTGTAAATTTCGCGGTGTCGCCGGGAGATCGCACGGTGGTTGTCACCAACAATGATGACGCTTATCGAACTGCGCTTTGCCTGTTAGAGGCAGGCCTTGAGGTGCCGCTGATCGTCGATGCACGGCCCGAAGGGGGCGGGGCCTTGATGGAGGCTGTGCAGGCTGCTGGCATTCGCGTGGCCCTTGGCCGCGGCATTGCGAAAGTTAAAGGCGACAAGCGGGTGACTGGGGTGCAGATTTGCGCGCAGGCCGGTGAAGGCTCCGTGCTCGAAGAGGTCGCTTGTGATGTGGTGGCCATGTCTGGCGGCTGGTCGCCCGTGGTGCATCTGTGGTCCCATTGCGGTGGCAAGCTGATTTGGGACGCCGATCAAGCCATGTTCCGCCCCGATCCTGATCAACCGCCCTTGGGGGCAGATGGGGCCGGTTTTGTCAAAGTGGCAGGTCTGGCCAATGGGCATTTGCGCAGCGCGCCGGTGCTTGAGGATGCCGCCGAACAGGGCCGGGCGGCCGGGCGCGCCGCTGGCGGCAAGGCCCAGAAAGCGGCTGTGCCTGCGGCTGTGGATGCCGAAGAGGCGGCGCTTTCGCCGGTCTGGTTGATGCCGCAAGGAGCCAGCTATGCGCTCCGCTCGAAGGCTTGGCTTGATTTCCAAAACGATGTGAAGGTCAGCGATGTGCAATTGGCCGCCCAAGAAGGGTTTGAAAGCGTTGAACATGCCAAACGATACACTACGCTTGGCATGGCGACAGATCAGGGAAAATTAAGCAATATCAATGGTATTGCGATTCTGTCTAAATCGCTCAACGCGCCAATTCCAGATGTGGGCACCACCACCTTTCGCCCCCCTTATACGCCAATTTCCATGGCGTCTCTCGCGGGCGAAGCGCGGGGTGAGTTGTTTCAGCCAGTGCGCAAAACGCCGATGCATGCTTGGCATGACAGCCATGGGGCCGATTGGGAGCCGGTTGGAGCTTGGCGCCGACCCTACGCCTATCCGCGCGGCGCTGAAACTGTGGCGCAGGCCGTTGCGCGCGAGGTGATAAATACCCGCGAAAAACTGGGACTTTTGGATGCCTCTACCCTTGGCAAAATCATTGTCAAAGGCCCGGATGCGGGAAAATTCCTCGACATGATGTATACAAATATGATGTCGAACCTAAAGCCGGGACGCTGCCGCTATGGGCTCATGTGCTCGGAAAATGGCTTTTTGTCCGATGATGGTGTGGTGGCACGGATTGATGAGCAAACCTGGCTGTGCCACACCACCTCGGGCGGTGCAGATCGCATTCACGCCCATATGGAAGAATGGCTGCAAACCGAATGGTGGGATTGGAAGGTTTGGGTCGTCAATGTGACCGAGCAATTGGCTCAGGTTGCAGTTGTCGGCCCCAATGCTCGGAAACTTTTGGAAAAACTGGGCGGCATGGATGTTTCGGCGGAGCGCTTGCCCTTTATGGCTTGGGCCGATGGCACGATTGGCGGGATCGACTGCCGCGCTTATCGCATCTCTTTCTCGGGCGAGCTGTCTTATGAAATCGCTGTGCCGGCCAATCAAGGCTTGGCGTTCTGGGAAATGCTCATGGAGGCGGGCGCCGAGTTTGGCGCAATGCCCTATGGCACGGAATGTTTGCACATCATGCGGGCTGAGAAGGGCTTTATCATGATTGGCGATGAAACCGACGGCACTGTGATCCCACAAGACTTGGGGCTGAGCTGGGCGATTTCCAAGAAGAAAGATGATTTCCTCGGCAAACGCGCGCAACAGCGCAGTTTCATGGACAATCCAGATCGTTGGCAATTGGTCGGTTTGGAGACTTTGGACGGCTCGGTGCTCGAAGATGGCGCCTACGCGATCGCAGAGGGCAGCAATGCGAATGGGCAAGGCAATACCCAAGGCCGTGTCACCTCAACCTATTATTCCCCCACCCTCGGCCAGGGCATTGCCATGGGGCTGGTTCACAAGGGACCGGAGCGGATGGGAGAGGTGATTTCCTTTACAAAAATTGGCGCCAGCCCCGTGCAGGCAAGAATAGTAAGCCCAGTGTTTTATGACCCAGAAGGGGAGAAAGCCAATGTCTGAGCGTGAATTTCAAGGCTATGTCACCATTCGCCAGCAGAGCGATCACAGCATGTTCACCCTGCGGGCCAGTCTGGCCTCTAGCAAGGTGAAGGCAGCATTGAAAACCTGCCTGAATGTTGCGGTCACAAAACGCGGAACCTATGCACAGACCGGTGAGACGCTTCTGGCCTGGATGTCGCCCGATGAGCTGCTGATCATGGTGCCAAAAGATGCGGGCGGCGCGGCGTTTGCCGCTTTGGAGCAGGCTTTGGACGGGCTGCATTATCTGCTCGCGGATGTCTCCGATGCCCGGGCGCGCTTCACCATCGAAGGCGGTTCGGCCCGCGAAGTGGTGGCCAAATTGGCGCCCATGGATGTCTCAGCGGCGCAGTTTGGCGTGGCCAGTTTTGCCCGCACCCGCTTTGCCCAAGTCGCTGGTGCGATTTTCGTGGAGCAAGAGGACCGTTTGAGCCTAATTTGTTTCCGATCGGTGCAAGATTATGTGTTCGCGCTTTTGTGCGGCGCTGCCAAGCCAGGGTCGGAAGTGAGAGCACAGAGCTAAGCCTATTTTTGCCAATCTGGCTCAAATAGCATTTTGTTCTGCACAAATTGCTTATATAGCCTGTGGCAACACAGACCAATTCATCATTGAAAGGATCGCTGATATGGCTTTCACACTACCTGATCTTCCCTATGCACACGACGCTTTGGCTTCCAAAGGCATGTCCGCTGAGACATTGGAATTCCACCATGACCTGCACCACAACGCCTATGTCACGAATGGCAACGCCGCCATCGCTGGCACTGAGTGGGAGGGCAAGAGCTGGGAAGAGCAGGAGGGTCTTGATCATGTTGTTAATAGAACTAAGGTAGTTTTTCTTTTCGTGAGTTAAAGAGGAAAGAATTTTACGAGAACTTGTTTGATGATTTGGTGTTGAGACTTTCCATTTGTTGAGGGAATGTCACTCATGGCAGTCGCATTCGCATCACTGGGGACAGGGTTAATAGTCGGCTTGATTTTCACTGCTTGCAAATTACCACTTCCAGCCCCGCCGTTTTTTGCTGGAGTCATGGGGATTGTGGGCATTTGGGGAGGGAGCAAATTATGGCTCTTGCTCGAGCAAGCCTTAAACCGCTAAACACGATGTTAATTCAGGAAATTATTAGAAAGAAGCGGGACGGTCAGGCTCTGAGCCGTGATGAGATTAGGTATTTTACCCGAGGAATCGGCAATCAATCGATTTCGGAGGGGCAAATCGCCGCTTTTGCGATGGCTGTCTTTTTCCGGGGGATGTCGCTTGATGAACGGGTAGCCTTGACCGAAGGAATGCGGGACTCGGGAGAGATTCTTGCGTGGGACGATCTGGATGGACCGGCGATCGACAAGCACTCGACTGGCGGGGTGGGTGATAATGTTTCTTTGATGCTGGGGCCGTTGGTCGCAGCCTGTGGTGGCTATGTCCCTATGATTTCGGGTCGCGGGTTGGGACATACCGGTGGGACGCTCGATAAGCTTGATAGCATTCCGGGATACCAAACGATGCCATCTAATCAGGTGTTTCGCAGAGTCGTGAAGGATTGCGGGGTTGCCATTATTGGTCAAACTGCTTCGCTGGCCCCCGCAGACAAACGATTTTATGCCACCCGCGATATTTACAAAAACATCTTTCATTCCAAATTGAAAGCCACCTCTTTTTTCTAAAACAGCCAGAAGTAGTTGTAATCTTCGAAGGTCAAAACCTGTCACCGTTCTTT
>ENA-OWNS01000891-OWNS01000891.1-marine-metagenome-genome-assembly--contig:-NODE-891-length-12903-cov-2.624669_pt1 | contig 12903 bp, 6 predicted proteins | sample MGYA00238137_ERZ651772 | MGnify/ENA primary metagenome ERZ651772 (study PRJEB26903, sample SAMN06264699) | marine metagenome | isolation source: Columbia River Estuary | place: USA:Columbia River Estuary... | reverse complement strand
TCCTGGGGCGGCCCGAGCGATGACTACGATTGGCCATCCTCTAATCACGGGTTAACACTCGATCATAAGGACAACGTCTGGATAGGCGGAAATGGCGGCACAGATTCCCACATTCTAAAATTCACTCGCGACGGAAAGTTTCTGATGCAACTGGGCAAACCCGATCAGGGAATAGACAGTCACAGCACAACCAATTTTGGCAGAGTGGCAAAGATTTCGTTTGACGCTGCTGCCAATGAGGCTTTTGTTGCCGATGGCTATGCTAACAAGCGCGTTGCCGTGTTGGACGCAGATACCGGTAAATTTAAACGATATTGGGGTGCATACGGAAACGAGCCAGACGACACTAACATCGGCCGTTATAGCCCCGAAGACCCACCTGCCCAACAATTCAGAAATCCCGTTCACTGCGCGGACCCTTCTAACGATGGCCTAGTGTATGTTTGCGACCGAGCTAACGACAGGATTCAGGTTTTTAAAACTAACGGCACCTTCGTGAAAGAAAAATTCATCGCGCCGCTGACGCTTGGTGATGGGTCGGTCTGGGACATCGCATTTTCTAAAGACCGTGCGCAGAAATTCATGTACGTTGCAGATGGCAAAAACATGAAGGTATACATTCTAGACCGAAAATCGCTAGAGGTTCTCACTAGCTTTGGTGACGGCGGACGGCAACCAGGGCAGTTTTTCGCGGTTCATAGTATTGCGACAGACTCCAAGGGGAACATTTTCACGACAGAAACCTATGAAGGCAAGCGTGTTCAGAAATTCAAATACAAAGGCGTAAAGCAGGTCAAAGAGAAGAACCAGGGTGTGCCTTGGGGCTCAAAGCGCCTTAACAAATAACTAAAACCTAATCCGGTCCCTAAAAGCTAATTAGTCAGTGACTTTTAGGGATTCGGCTACGCAGATGCAGACATAATCAATGGCGCTGAAATCCACTATTTATAAATTCGCCATTGATCTTTCCAATATCAGCGAAAGCTTCTATACCTCCCTTGACTTAACAATTGCCTGTCACCCTTCTGAAACAGCTGAGCGAATGATGGTGCGATTGCTTGCGTATTGCTTGAATGCACACTCAAACCCTGAATTCACACGAGGTTTAAGTAGCACCGATGAACCGGACCTTTGGTGTAAATCTCTTGATGGACAAATAGAACAATGGTTTGAAGTGGGTGAACCGGCTTTTGACCGAGTCAAAAAAGCAACGCAGCTCAGCCAAGCAGTCAGCGTATATTGCTTTAACCGGAAGGCAGATGTCTGGTGGCAACAAGGAAGCGCGGCATTTCTTAAGCTTAGTGCTCAGTACTTTCGTTTTGACAATGAAGAAGTCGTGTCGTTGGCATCTAAAATAGCAAGAACTCAACAGCTTTCTATCTCGATCGATGCCGGCTTAATCTACGTTGCAATGGAAGCTGGTAATTGCGAACTCAGCCTTCGCCTCTTGGACACAGAATCCTTCGCCTAAGGTCGTGCTATCCGGTTCAGCGGCCAAATAATCCGCGTCCTTAAATGAGGCGCTTCTAGCTTACGATGCTGCCGAACTATCCAGGCGGCCGAATGATGATTTTAGAAAATGCCTTGCTAGCTGGATCCAACGTTGTGGTTGAAGCTGGATAGCCTATTTCCTTCAGAACGTAGGCAAAAATATCTGCGTATTCATCTGGGTTGAGGCTACCCGGTGCGCTTTCCGGCATGGCTACGCTAATCAAACTATAAAGCGTTCCGGCAGATTCCCCCTTCCAAGCAAGAAACACGGGTTCAAAGTAACCTTTCTCGTGGCAACTGAGGCAGTGCTTCTTGTAAAGTTTCTTGCCGGATTTAGCTTGCGCCTTATTGTAAACCCCATCGCTAAAGCTCACTATTTCAGCGGAATCTGAAGCAATCGCACGAACAGCTAGAAAACTCAAAAGTAGTATTAGTGAAATTGTATTAATCACACTCACAGGGTAGCTTTTCATGTTGAGATCGTTTTATTCGTTTTCTGACTCACTTTCCGCCCCCATTAAGAAGGCGGGAATAAAATCAATGTGCTTCCATATCGCCGTCATGATCGAGGTCCAGCGCCACAGCGGTCAACGTTGGACCTGTCTGAAGGATGACATACTGCCGCCCAGCATCCGTGTAGGTCATAATACCGTAGTTTGCTTTTTCCTCGATCTCAACTTTGCCAACGGACTGTCCCGATGTTTTGTCGATCGCAAAAAGATGAGGTGTACCATCACTGGCAACGTCCGTGTACATAAGCAACGTGGGCGTAACAACCATCTGTGCGACCGTACCTGACCCGGTATTGCCAATGTCTTTCCCCTTGACAGCCGGATGATCAAGTACCTTTTTAGGAGTCTCGCCTACGGGCACCCACCAAAGGTGCTCACCTGTGTTCATATCGATAGCGGTTATCCGACTATAGGGCGGCTTGAACAGCGGCAACCCATCCGGCAATGGTACTCTCGAACTCCTGAGCACAGCATAATCGGTAATCGTGGTGCCCGTAGGCTCTTTAATCAATTTGTCGCGCTCACTACCGGGTGCAATGATCCGAGAGGAGCAGTGTTTGCGGGAGGTCACATAGAGAATACCTGTTTCAGGATCTGCTGCCGCCGGACCATCAATATTCACCCCGCCAATATCACCCGGACACCACAGGGCCGCCAGCTTCCCCATATCATTATCTCTATGCAACGGTGGCTGAAAAAGAGGACCGATCTCATAAGGTTCCAAATTTTTAACTGCCTTGGCCCGAAGCTCATCTGAGTAGTCTATAAGTCCATCGACCGTCAAACCCTGAATATCGTAAGGCGCCGGTTTTGTTGGGAATGGTTGTGTCTCTGAAAGCTTTTCCCCTGGTACTTTGGATCGAGGCACCTGTTTCTCCTCGATGGGCCAGAGCGGTTCTCCTGTTAGTCGGTTGAAGGCATAGACAAAAGACTGCTTGGTCGTCTGAGCGACTATAGGTACGTTCTTACCGCCCATGGTGACATCAAGTAGTACCGGTGCAGTTGGCGTATCGTAGTTCCAGATGTCGTGATGCACCAACTGAAAATGCCATATTCGCTTTCCAGTTTTGGCTTCAAGCGCAATCAAGCTGGTACTGAACAGATTATCTCCTGGGCGAAAGCCACCATAAAAATCCAGCGTTGCTCCGTTCGTGGGTACATACACGATACCGTTTTCCTGATCCGCTGCGAGTGGTGCCCAGGAAGAAATGTCTCCGGTCCATTCCCAAGCATCGTTTTCCCATGTTTCGTGGCCATACTCACCTGGCCCGGGTAAGACATTAAATTTCCACAGGAACTCGCCGGTGCGCGCATCATAACCAAGGATATCTCCCGGGATATTCTCTCGCCTCGATTGGTTGTAACCCTGTTCATGTGAATTACCCACCACAATGACGCCATCTACCACGATGGGTGGAGACGAAGCAGTAATATAACCGGTCTCTAATTTCAGACCCTCATAAGGATCATACGGGTGGCCTAGATCTTTTAAGAGGTCGACGACGCCGGTATTTGGGAACCCCTTCACCGGCACTTTTTCACCAAACCCCGCAAGTGGCCTGCCCGTTTCAGCATCCAGCGCCGTCAGGAAAAAACCTGGAGAAGTAATGTATATGACTCCTCGGCCATCAATTTCCGCGTAAGTGACGCCTTTACCGTAATCCTTTCTCATGGAGTATTGATAACGTGCAGTATGAGGCTCCCGATAAGACCAAAGAGTTTCACCGGATTTTGGATCTATCGCGACCACATGTCGCCGAGGTCCAGCGACAGTATAAAGAACGCCGTTTATGTAAGAAGGCGTAGAACGTCCGCTCTGGGCATTGAAACTAGCACCATCCCACACCCATGCTTCCTCAAGGTCAGTAAAATTGGCGGCATCAATCTGATCAGATGTGTTGTATCGCGTATGTTCTGAGTCTCCACCGAGATAGTGCCATTCATGCGTGTTTTCACGATGCTTCTCTGCTAAAACGCTAGCGCAAACACAGAAAAGGAGCGCAGAACCCAAAACACTTCGACCTAATTTATTCACGGCGTAATGCAACGCGTTTATTCGCATTTTATCTTACCTTTCGTGTTTTTTATCGAACAAGAGTAAATCAAGACCGTCTCAAATAGAAGTCCCCTCGCCCCGTCCGTATCGACGACTCAGCCTATCATGGTGAATTTTCAAACAACTTTTGCAGTATCAGATCTAGCGCGCTATTCTCTGATATGTTATACGAGCATAAGGATAGAGCTCAAAATTATAAGCGTGTGATGCCAACCAAACACGGGAGCAATATATTAATGTCAGAAAAACTCGAGATTAACAGAAGAAAGTTTATACAAGGTGCTGGCGCCACAGCGATAGCCAGTGCACTGGGTACTTCGGCACCAATCGCTTCGGCAGCGGAAAGTCGTGAAAGCGGCGAGATGATCAAGTATGACTTCGACAAGGCTTATGATCGCTTTGGTTCTAACAGCGTAAAATGGGATCAACAAGTTGATATCTTTGGCGCTGGAAACATTGAGGTTGGCATGGGCATAGCCGACTTGGACTTTGAAACAGCCCCTTGCATTACAGAAGCACTCGAAAAACGCACTGCACACAAAAACTGGGGCTACCAGAAAATGCCCTACGACGATTACATCAACGGTATTGTCGCTTGGAACAAAAATCGCCACGGAATTGACGTCGCCCCCGATACGATACAGCTTCAAGAAGGCGTTCACCACGGCCTCATTTCAACCCTGCGTACGGTGTCTCCACCGAAGAGCAAGGTGCTAATCATGACGCCAACCTACAACGGCTTTTACAGCGACTTGAAATGGTCTCAAACAGAAGCCAGCGAAAGCGTGATGATTTTCAAGAATGGAAACTGGTCGATTGATTGGGAAGATTTTGAAGCAAAAATGACACCGGACACCCATGCCATGCTCTTGTGTAATCCGCAGAACCCTACAGGAAATGTATGGTCTAAAGAGGATCTCCTTCGCATTGGTAAACTTTGCCTTAAGCACGACGTGCTGGTGTTATCGGATGAAATCCACTGTGACTTCGTTCGACCTGGCGTCAAATATACTCCCTTTGCCAGCCTGCGTGATCAAGACATCGTAAATAACAGCGTGACATATAAAGGATTGAGCAAAACATTTAGCCTAGCCGCGATGAGGAGCTCTTATTACTTCTGCACTGACCCGACTCTGGCTGCACGGATCAAACGTAATCACCGAATCAGCCAGAATTCACTGGGCATGATTGCCAATGAAGCCGCTTACCGCGACGGCGCTGACTGGTTTGACCAGTTACTTCCCTATATCGATAGCAATCACACGCTTGTCGAAAACTACCTGTCGGAAAAACTTCCATCGGTTGGCTACACAAAAGCTCAAGGCACTTACTTTGGTTGGTTAGACTTCGGTAATCTAATGAACGCTATCGGAGCTGAAAAAGAAGCAATGACGACTCAGATCTCAGACGCCCCAAAAACGCCAACACAGATACTTGAAAAATGGCTAGTCACAAATGCGAAGGTTCAACTCAATCCCGGTAGTTCTTACGGTAAAGGCTCAGAGACTTTTATGCGGATGAACCTCGGCACTTCGAAAGCTAACATCACGCATGCGTTGGACAATATTGCGCAGGCTATTGCAAAAATTTCATGATTTAGTAAACGAGCAACTCAAATACCACAACATCCAACCTGAGGATATTTCTTTGCTCCTCAGCGTTGACCATAAACTGCTTTATAGCGCGTTATTCGAGCAAATAATGACAGACAAAATAGGTGGGTTTTCGAACCAGCCTTTCAGATTATTGATATTATTTAACCCTCAAACTGCGTTGATTCAACCCCGCGACACCCACGTTCAAAGAGACATGTGCGCATAGAAAAAATCGGAGATATCTAAGTTGAGAATTTTGATCCTTTGTTTGCTGGGAATATCCTGTGCGACATTTAGTGCTGAGCGCATTAATCGTCCTGCAACGACGGCCGTAGAATTGACAACGGCACCGCAACTCGACGGTGTCATCAAAAACGACGACGCCTGGAAAGGCGCGATGCCGATGACTGATTTTTGGCAAGTTCGTCCCGTTGAAGGGAAAGCGGCAAGTCAGAGAAGTGAGGTCTATGTCGGCTATACCAAGAACACCCTCTATGTCGCAGCCATGCTCTATGATGAAAGCGCATCCGGGATTCTCGTCACCGACAGTCGGAGGGATTCTAAACTCGACGAAACTGACAGCTTTCAGATCATACTTGATACTTATAAAGACGAGCAGAACGGTTTCGTTTTTGGTACGAATCCAGCTGGTATTGAGTATGACGGCCAGGTAACCAAAGGCGGTACTGCGGCATTTGGCTCAGGGGTTGGAGGATTTAATCTAAACTGGGACACAAACTGGAAAGTTAGAACGCAAATCACCTCCGAAGGTTGGAGCCTTGAAATGGCGATCCCTTTTAAGTCACTTCGGTATGGCAGCCAGGATATTCAAACCTGGGGCATCAATTTTCAGCGTAACATTCGTCGAAACAACGAAATAGCATATTGGGCCCCCCTAGGACTTCAACACAATCTCTATCGAGTTTCAGACGCAGGCTCTATTAGCGGTATAAAAGTTCCTTCGCAGAAAAATTTGAAAGTAACGCCCTACGCACTTGGGAAAAGCGTAACAGGTGGTGGCCAACCTAGCGACACAGATTACGAATTTGGTCTCGACGTAAAATACTCGCTGACGCCCAGCTTGACCATGGACGTCACTTACAATACCGACTTTGCGCAGGTTGAAGCAGATGAGCTTCAGGTTAACTTGGACAGATTCAGTATTTTTCTTCCTGAGCAAAGGCCGTTCTTTCTGGAAAATGCCGATCAATTTACCGTCGGCCATTCTAGAGAGGCTGAGCTCTTCTTCAGTCGTCGAATAGGCATAGCCGCTAACGGTTCTGCCATTCCGATCACCGGCGGCGTTAGGGTATCAGGAAAAATTGGTGAGAAGACCAATGTCGGTTTTCTACAGATGCGTTCCGATGCAGTGGCTGGCGTTGCCCCCGAGAATGACTATACGGTCGCCAGAGTCAATCGCGAATTCGCTAACAGGTCTTCTCTTGGGGCAATATTCGTCAACCGTGAAGGTGATGGCAGTATTAATAACAACAAGGATGATGACCACAATCGAGCCTACGCAATAGATGGCCGAATAGGTATTGGCGCAAACGGGAGTATTTCAGGTTATCTGGCAAAGACAGAAACTCCTGGGCTCACAGGTAAAGATCACTCCTTCAGAGTTACCGGCGTGTACAACTCAGAAAAATGGACAAACCGCTTTAATTACACTGAGGTCGGCATCGACTTTAACCCTGAAGTTGGCTTTCTGCGGCGGCGAGACTACCGCAATCTTCAAGTTTTCACTCTGCGCAGGTACAGACCTGAAAACCTCTGGGGACTACATGAGCTAAGACCGCATATTCTGTACAACACCTATCGAAAATTCGATGGCTATCATACAACCAGTTTTTTACACGTCGATAATCACTGGGAGTGGAAGAACGGCTATGAAATACACACCGGCATGAATTTCTTCCATGAAGGCGTTCAAGTACCCTTCAATATCGTCAGCGGCGTGACGGTAGACCCTGGAGAGTACGATGATGATGAAGTCGCACTTGTATTGATAACCGATCAAAGCGCACCACTGAGTCTGAGCGTCAATATTAAGGATGGGGGACTATTTGGCGGTGATCGCTTTTCAGCAGTGCCATCCATAAAGTATCGTGTCGGCGACAAGTTCACATCTGAACTCGCCTGGAATCATAACAACGTTGATCTAGGGCCCGGCAGAGAATTCACCGTTGATGTCGCACAACTACGAATGACGTATTCATTCACACCGAAGATGGCGCTTCAAGCACTTGTCCAGTACGACAAAAGACAAGACCTCGTAGCGACCAACCTGAGATTTTCCTGGCTTGTTACGGGTGATACTGGCCTGTATCTGGTCTATAACGAGGTAGACGATGGCAGATTGGCAGGTTTAGCCAAGCCCCGTAAAGAATTTATCCTCAAATATAGCCATCTTCTCGATCTTCTCAAGTAACTTGTTTGACACCACTCAATGGCCATTTAACAAAATCCGCTAAATGGTCTTTTTGGGAGCCCAACCCTTCAATAATTCAACGATCGTCAGGATAGATGAGGCGCCAATCTGCTAACTAATATTTTTTATAAGCTCAGGCAGTCCTTGCTATGCGCTTATTGATTTTCTTGACGAGCAAAGAAGCCAACATATTCCACTCTTTCTTTTCCTCAACAACCCTTTGTTTTGAGCGAGATCAATGATCTTTGGATACAAATTCAAGTATTGTGTGCTTCTCTGTGTGCGATTAATCCAGACGGTCCGTCGATTCATGCTCCAGTCCAACTGAGGCCCGCAAGCTAGTCGCTGTCTTGTTTAGTCATGCCACGATATTAAATTTCAGACAAAAAAAAGCCACCTATTTCAAGGTGGCTTTCTCATTACTTCGCTTTCGTTTCTAGCAAACTATCCTAGAATGAAAGTGCTAAACGGCTATAATAATAACCGCCCTGCCAAGGAACGATGCCACCGGAAACATATTGTCTTCCACAGCATTGGTCGTTGTTGCTTGCGATTTTGTCAGTTCGATCTGGGTAAGCATCAAAGATATTTCGACCACCCACACTAATCATCCAGTTGTCCATAAAGCGATAAGTCGCTTCAAGGTCCATGAAAACTGTTGATTCAAAAGTCTGAACCACAAGATTACCTGATGAGTTTGAATTGTCCGACTCACCATAGTACCGAGCTCTAGCCATAATACTCAAGTCGCCAACATTGTGATTAGCCGTCAGGTTCCAACGAACTGATGGGTCCTCATTCTCGAAGTCAAACCTATCTTCCTCATTAAGGAAAGCACTTGCGTCAGACTCAAGAGAGCTTGAGTTGATATTAAGCGCTAAGGCAAGCTGTGTTTCTTGACCATTGCTCCACTCGAAAGGATATGAGGCAACAATATCTACACCTCGAGTATTCGAATCAAATGCGTTGGTAAAGTAGAACACACCACCAATCGAGTTAGCACCTACAACACCGGCTGCGTCTAACTTTTGAAAGTTCTCAAAAGCAGCGCCGGAAGTAGGATCAGTCGAGACATCGAGTGTCGAAATAGCACTAAACCGATCATCGATATCAATCGAGTAGAAGTCCATGGTCAGGGTGATATCACCAACGTCCGCTGTCACACCAAAGGTAAAGCTAGATGATGTTTCAGCCGAAAGAGGCGTTGCACCAAGGGCTGCTGCAATAGGACCTGATGCGGGAAACAGACCAGTTGCAACCGGGAAGCCATTCGGTAAACGAGTCGATACGTTAGTAGTACCTTGCTGGCCAGGCGTTGGCGCCCGGAAACCAGTTCCGTATGATCCACGTAGAGCTACGGTATCGCTCAATCGGTAACTACCAGCAACTTTACCCACCACTTCACTACCGAAATCAGAGTAATCTTCGTAGCGAATTGCAAATTGGGCAAAAAGATTTTCAGTAATATCGCCACTCAAATCAGCATACACTGCAAAAGAATCACGAGTGTACTCTTCCGAAAAAGCTGGTGAGTAACCTGGGAATCCATTTGAACCTACACCTACAACCTTGTAAGCAGGGTCTGAGGCGTTAGTACAATCTAAGCCTGCAACCGCGGCGCCCGCTACTGAAGCTTGACCACCGATGCTCGAGGTAAATGCTCCACCGCCAGCGACGGCTGTTGGTGTACGCGCGGCAAAATCAGCTTCCGTTGTACAGAATCCATATGGATCTGCTAAGGAGTGTGGTCCCGCATCATAGGATGCTAATTGCGGGCTCTGCTGAACGTCGTAGGATTCATCGAGATAACTGAAACCATAGGCAACAACCATCGCTGACTCCGTTCCCATGTCTATCTCATTAGACAAATCAACCTGGAACTGCACCTCTTCATTCAACAGCGTACCTGGCTTAAAGCTGGTAGGCGTATCAGGACCGTACGAGGGGTTAACGGTATTAAACAGCGTGTATTCGATTTCGTTAGAACCGAATCGGGCACTAACATCATAGGTGAATCCATCATTGTTTTCGCCCTTTATACCAGCGGCAAAGCTAGTGTCTTCTACTTCACCTCTGAAACGTGGCGTAAAGCCACCGGGGAAAATCTGAAGAGGATTGTAGAGAGACCCATCCGCCTGACGAAGGGTTTCTGTCGTGCCGTTGAAAGGATACCGATAGAAGAAGCTACCATCGCCTTCACTGCTTGAATAACTACCGAAGCTGTATATTCGCGCATTATCCGAAAGATCAATACCGGCGTTGTAAAACATTCGTACTGATTCTGTGTTTGGCTGACCCCATGGCTGTACGGACTCTCCCTCAACAGAAGCCGCCGCTAGGCCGGCTGGATAAGCTGTTTGCAGCGCTGAGAGAAATGCGTTGGTGGGATCACTGGGTACACCGTTGGTAAATCCTTGGTCAATCGCACTGGTATTTGACAGTCGAGGCCCACTAGGGTCTGCGCAGAACCAATTTTCACAATACTGATCTGCACGTTCAGTAAACTCTTGATCATCAACCTCGGCAGAGATTGAGAGGAATCCGTTGTCACCAAGCGGCAAGCCCACATTTCCTGAGGCGGTATAGCCGAAGCCATCACCTTCATAAAACCCGCCGGATCTCACCGAAAAGTCATATCCGCTACTATTTTCTTTGAGGTTGAAGTTAATTACACCTGCAATCGCGTCAGAACCGTACTGCGAGGATGCGCCGTCACGAAGCACTTCAATGCTGTTAACTGCTGTTGAAGGGATCGTTGCTACATCTGGTCCCTGCGTACCTGCACCACCAATGCTCACTAAAGACGCACGATGCCGGCGCTTACCATTGACCAACACCAATGTGTGGTGCGAAGGCAAGCCGCGCAATTCCATGGGACGAATGAATGAAGCACCGTCTGAGATTGGTTGTCGACCTACGTTAAACGAAGGTACTAATGTTTGAAGAATATCTACGGTATCAGCATGCGATACCGATCCTATTTGTTCTGCGCTGAAAGTATCAATTGGCACAGCAGAATCCATGGATGAACGTGGCTTACCACGGAAGCCGGTGATAACCACCTCTTCCATTTCCGCATCGTTCGCGCCTTCCGCTGCTACCACACTTCCCCCAGACACCGCGAGTGCGATAGCCGAAAGAGGAGGTAGCACTAAGCTCGTAATTTTCCTCATATTCCTTATTCCCCGTGTATATAAGTTGTCTTTCTTATCGTTCTTATCTTTCTTATCTTTCTTATCTTTCCCCCCACAGGCTCTTTGGCACTTTAAAAATAGGGCGATTCTTCGATTAAAACACTAAGATTTGCAAAAAGAAAGCTCCATTTTCAGTTCATTTTTCTTCAATCATCTGAGAACAGGACATTTTGCACTGCTCTGTTGCGGCGCAACATTTATTATCGCTAAGCAGCGCTGCCATCTTCGCTATTTTCACGTCGAAATTTGGCAATAACCGATATCGCTTCTAGCATCACCATCAAACTGGTCACCAGCACCACCACATCAATCACAACCAGTAGCCAGTTGCCAGCCTGATAAAATTCGATCAACTTCAGAACAGCAGCCCAGGCCGATGTGAGCAAAACAAAACTCATCGGAATCAGCGTATATCGGGCAGGGCGACCTAACTTAATTAGCATGACACTGATCACGAGCAGCGTCATAGCCGCAAGAATCTGGTTTGTGGAGCCAAACAGCGGCCAAATTGCCAAACCACCGGCGCCGGATGCACCTCCAACGCCAAATGCCAAAAGCAAGCAGCAGGTCACTGCAATCAACGTCGCGAGAATCCCGTGTTTAAGTAAGGGGATACCGTAGATGTCTCCCCATTCCTGAATTATGTATCGTTGCAGTCTGACGCCCGAATCCATGGTCGTCCCTGCAAAAAGCACGACCATCGTTGCCAACAATGTCGTCGAGATTGCAAGGGGAAGCCCCCAGCCGTTGGTAATCATCTGCGCGCCGCCCTGAATGAACGTGCCTGCACCAGCGCTACCGTACTTGTCGTAGATTTCGTGCCAGTGCTCGGGGGATGCTGCCAACGCAGCGCTGGACACAGCAACGATGGTAATCAAAGCTAGACTGCCCTCCCCTACGGAGCCCAGATAGCCGACAAATCGCGCATCCGGTTCTCTATCTAGTTGTTTGGATGTCGTTCCAGAAGAGACAATGCCGTGAAAACCTGAAATGGCACCACAGGCAATGGTGACAAACAGGAGAGGCACTAGCGAAGGTGCATCCAAAGTCACAGCGTTATTAAAAGCTGGAGCAGAGATATCAGGTAGCGACAACAGCACCGCTCCGTAAAGCAGTACCAACCCAACAAAAAGCTGTAATCCGTTAATAAAATCCCTTGGCTGCAACAATGCCCAGACCGGCAGCATTGAGGCTATCGCCGCGTACGCAAACAAAATAACAATCCAGCTGCCCTTCGAGCCCAGGCCCATCACCTGCTCCGGCAACTCAATGGGAAAGCCGCTGCCGACAAAGATTGCGCCATAGAGTGCAGCGACACCTACAACCGAAAGTAGCGTGAGATTAAAATTACGATGTAATAGTTGGCCAATGATCAAAGCAACAACAATCGCAGACCACGCAGGGAAAACAGCATTAGGTGTACCCACAAACGCATTGGCAATAACCACCCCAAAAACCGCATTGACCATGAGCAAAACGAGGAAGATAACAATCATAAACAGCGCGCGGGTTCGCTTGCCAATCACCTCTTCTGAGAGCGCGCCAATAGACTTGCCTTTATGTCGAGCACTTGCCCAAATTGCACCAAAGTCATGGACCCCTGCAAAAAATATGGTGCCAATAG
>ENA-OWNS01000888-OWNS01000888.1-marine-metagenome-genome-assembly--contig:-NODE-888-length-12921-cov-4.191062_pt1 | contig 12921 bp, 6 predicted proteins | sample MGYA00238137_ERZ651772 | MGnify/ENA primary metagenome ERZ651772 (study PRJEB26903, sample SAMN06264699) | marine metagenome | isolation source: Columbia River Estuary | place: USA:Columbia River Estuary... | reverse complement strand
ATATAGGCTCCATGATCACCCATGTAAATGGTAAAATCAGAAAACACATTAAAATAAATAAATGCAATCAGAGAACCCACAACAACAATATTTAAAAACACAACCATCTCATTACCAACTAAAAATGCATGATACGAGAAAAATAATGCTGCAAGAACGCACAGGCTTGAACTCAACCCATTGATTCCGTCAATAATATTTATCATATTAATATATAACAAAATCAAAAAACCAGTCAAAATATAACTCAATCCACCATTTAATATTTCCAAACCCGAAAATACATACAATTCGGTAATTTCAATATGTGTAATAAACAGGTATAACGACACTATAATAATTTGAAGAACTGATTTGGTAAGATGTGTTAACTTGTATAAATCATCGACTAAACCCAATATCATAAAACCAACGATTGCAGACAGAAACGGTATAAAATTTAAAATATTGACCACGCCGACCAAATACAACATTACAATTGTAATAGAAGTTGTCATAAATACAATGATTCCTCCAAAAAGATAAATTTTAGACTGTAATTTACTTCCTCCGCCTTTACCATATTTTAGGGTCAGGGTTATTTTTCTATCTCTGAGGTAACTAATAAATCCAAAAGTCAACAAAAAACTTATTCCTGAGAAAAATAGAGGCAATGCGGCGTAAACAAGGAAGTTAGAATCCATAACATTAAGTAGGTGTTGTCTCAGTGTAAAATGTCGAACAAAGTGCTTTTTAAAGCATTTATTTTAAGTGATAAATTGACCCCTCAAATTAGTATTCACTTAAAACTATTGCAAGATACAAGGAAAGTTATTAATCCTTGTGAAATGCAAGTATTGAATTGTGTCAAAAAAAAAAATGATATAAATTAAAAAAAACACTCCAATCTAAAATATTTTTTCACGACATCTTTACCGAAGTTTTTATAATATAAAAACACAGAGCTTAAATGATAAGTGACACATTTTTTTAAGGTTTATAAGCTACACAAATACAATTGTTTAGATGTTTTTTTCACTTCCTGACATCATAGGTGTTGACTGATTGAAACAGGTTATTAGAGCAGAAAATTAAGATAAAATTGCCAATACATAAACACGACAATAAAAGCACGAGAGTATAATTAGTTTTTAATTAAATTTAAAAAAATTTGATCTTGATAAATTTGAATGAAATGTTTTTTATATTAACAAAAAGTTGTTAATTCAAACTTCAAATTAGCTTTCAGACAGTTTAATGATATTTTTACTTGAAATAAGTCTCTACCTGCTGACAATTACACTTTTAATTATTGCAATTAAATTAATTTCAAATGCAAGACAATTAAAATATCTGTCCAATAAAATTTTAGTGCTTATTTTTTTTATCATTTCATTTTTAACATTTAGATCTGTTTTTATTAAAATATTAAGTGCCTATCTTTTTGAAAACGCACGATATTTTGAAAGTTATAATTCTGTTTGGACAAATGCTATTCCAATTTTATTTTATGCCTATGTTAGGAGTGTCTTGTTTAATGAAAAAAAACTATCAACACCAGAAAATCACATTCATTTAGGGGTGTTTATGTTTTTTGCACTCTTATACTCGTTGCCATACGCACCCGATGCTTCACAACAAACCATGAGTAATAATGAGCTTTTCTGGGTTATTTATTCAAAATCAAATATTCCGCAAGGATTAAGGTTTCTGCGAGTAGGTTTCAGTTTCACCTATTTATGGTTAACCTATAGATTATTGTACAAATATTTTAAAATTAAATCTGATTCTAAACAAGTTAACGCTGTAAAGAAATGGGTTTTCACAATCACACATATAAAAGCAGGGATAACCATATTATTAATTTTGTTTTCATTGTTTCTAAGAGAATCAAACAACGAGTTACTTATAAGTCTTGCAAGAAATTTTGCCGTAATTGTGTTCATTTATGCCTCTTTGTATTTGAAATCACATTTAAATTTAATGTACAACATTCCTGAATTTTTGAATCCCTCATTTCAAAACAAAGAAAACAGAAAAAAGTCTCTACAATTATCACGTATCTTCGAGACCATTACAAACTCCATAGAGCAAGAGAAACTATTTTTAAAGCCAGAATTTAATTTAACCTATGTCTGTAATCATTTCTCCATAAAAGCTCACGAAGTATCGCTATCGATAACTGAAAAAGGTTTTAAAAATTTTTCAGATTTCGGGAATTCATTTAAAATAAATTTCTCCAAAAATCTTATTGCAAAAGGTTATTTAAAAGCTCACAACATTGATGCTTTAAGTCAAGAATCAGGATTTGGCTCGACAAATTCCTTTTATCGTGCTTTCAAGAAAAGTGAAGGCATAACACCTGCAACTTTCGCTAGAAATAGTTGATTCCATGTTTTAGATGCATAACGCATAAATGAAGAGTGTTCGAAAATATCCTGTTTTTACAAAGATTATGGCAGACCAGACATTATTGAGTCTGATAGACTTTCAAAATCACTGAAAATTCTGTTACATATGCCATCATATTTGAAACAAAAGAATAAACATGCTTGAATAAAACCTCATCTAAAAATAACAACCAAAAAAAAATCCTCGAGACAACCGTTTTATTAAAAGTCTTAAAAATCAATAGCAAAAACCTAAAATATTTCATTTTTTACCAAAAAAAATATTAATGAAACTACTATTGATAAATACCACACCACCCATACATTTTTATGAAAAAAAACAGTGAAAATTAGTCCAAAATCGACTATGTATTTCATCGATAAAATTTACTTTTTTAACACAATAAACAAGTAAAAGTGTCGCTGGTCGAATTTGTTTTTACTTCATTTAAACGAGAACGAAATTTGTACTCCCCTCAGTTTAGTATCACTTAAACGATATTTTAATAAACTTAACCCGAATGACAAAAATTTACTCTGCGCAAGTAATTTTTATATTACTGTTTGCCCTATCATCAAGTTTAATTTTAAACGCTCAAAGCCCTTCCACTAATGGCTCATCAACAAATTGGAACTTAGCCTCTGCTTGGACTCCTACCGGTATTCCTAATCTTACATTTTGGCAAGGAACACAGGATGTTGTTGTACAACACGATATGAATTCCTCAGGGAGTCTTAATGTAACATCAGGAAATTCTATACGTGTTACAAATGGAGCTACACTAACCATTTCAGGAAATTTAACATTCGCTGGTACAGGCGGCATCAGTGAAATAATCGTTGATGCAGGCAGTACGCTAATTGTAACTGGTAACTTTGAGGGGGGATTCGCACATGTCGTTACCATAAGTGGGACTTTAAATGTAGGTGGAAATTACACAATAGCTAGTGGTTCCTACACCCAAACAATTTCAGGAGATGTTACTGTCGGTGGAAATTTAGAAAACACTGCAAATGGAGTAGTAAACGTTAGTGGCTCAATTGAAATAACAGGGCAACTAAAACTTTCTAGTAGTGGTAAGGTTTCAGGTACCTCAGGATATATTACTTACGGTTCTTACAATATCCTATGCAACGGTTTTGCTTACCTTCAATGTGGTGGCACGAACTATGGCCAAAATGCTAGTTGCACAACTCCCCCAGCAAATGGATTGGATTTCTCATCTTGTGGACCTTATGTTCCAACCCCAACCCCTACAGCCAACTTCACTCCAAGCGCAACAACCGTAACAACTTCTCAGACAATTAGTTTTACAAATAGCTCATCGGATGCCACTAGTTACTCGTGGAATTTTGGAGATGGCAGTAGCACATCATCTTCAACCAGCCCCTCTCATCAATACAGCGTAGCAGGAAGTTATACAGTTACCCTTACAGCAACCAATAGTTCGGGAAGCGACACAGCCACACAAGCCATTACGGTTAATAGCTCTGATGATTGCGACACTCCTACGGTGCTGTCAAATGACAATTTTAATACGGATTTCGGAACTTGGATAGATGGTGGTAGTCGAGTTACTAGGCAAAACGAAAGTTACATAACAAGTAAAAATGGCACGCTACCTGGCGGTGGATTAATTGATTACACATGTAATGGTTATTTATCAACACCATTCGTATCCTTAGTTGGTGCTGGAGGCCCTGGAATTACTGCTAACAAAACACTCACATCATCCTCATACGATCTATCAAATTATGCTGCTGTAACTATCGAATATGATCACTTTGTGACCAGTATGGATAACAACAACGAAGGCTACAATTTACAGTACAGCTCCAATGGTGGTTCTTCATGGGCAACGATTAAAAATTTTCGATTAGGTAATGATGACTTTGAAAATAATGATTGTGGTGATAATGATGCACGTCAAAAAAAGATTGTTGTTATTTCAAGTGATGACTTCACATTTAGCTCTCAAAATAAATTTAGATTTTTTGTAGATACTGATTCTGGCGCTACGGGAGGTGGAGATTTTTTTTTAATTGATAACATTGTTGTCAAAGGATATAATCTTGACAGTCCTGGTATTACAATGGAACAGTGGAACGGCATCAGCGGAACCGCAGTTTCTGATCTAACGAGCAACTCAAACTATCCTAATAACCCTTCAACCACAAGCATCTTAGATTCTTTTGAAATACCAACCAATGTTAGAGATAATTACGGTGTTAAAGTAAGTGGTTACATCAAGGCGCCAACGACAGGTTCTTATGTCTTCTGGATTGCTAGTGATGATAACGGCGAGTTAAATTTAAGTACCGATGAAGACCCTGCCAATAAAACAACCATAGCAACGGTGGGAGTTTGGACAAACTCGAGACAATGGAACAAATATGGATCTCAAAAATCAGCACCAGTTAGCTTAACTGAAGGCCAAATCTATTACATAGAAGCTTTCATGAAGGAACAAGGAGGCGGCGATAATCTTGCCGTTGGCTGGGCAAAGCCAGGAGAGTCAACAAATGCGCCTTCGGAAGTAATACCAGGTAATGTTTTGTTCTCTTCACCACCACAACTGGCAAGTTTTACTGCGGATAATAACACCATAGAAGTTAATAATACCGTTAATTTCACCAATAATTCAACAGGATTTGACAGTTATGTTTGGGATTTTGGTGATGGCAGCACCACATCCACCGAGACGAGCCCAAGCCACCAGTACACCGAGACAGGAACTTATACTGTTATCTTAACTGCAACATCAAGTTGCGGTAGTGATACCGCAACAACCACGATTACTGTTAATAACCCAACCGAAACATTATTCTTTGAAAATTTTGAAGATGAAGATCAAGGCGATACATCTGGTACAGATGCTTATAACACGGACTGGGATATTCAAACATCAACAAATGCGGACCGTTTTGAAGTAAGAAATGGAAAGTATTTTGAAGCAATTAAGACAAGGAACACAGCCTATTGGAAAACGCAAACTATTGATATTTCCAATTATGATGATTTAAAACTGAACTCATACATTCGTTTTGATGGCTCTCTCGACCCTTCTGATTACATAAAATTTCAGTACAAATTAGATGGTGGAAGTCTTACAAACATTCCAAACGCTCAATATTACGGTACTAATTCTGACACAACATACAATTGGAACCTTACAGGAGTTACTGGAAGCACTGTAGAGATTTGGGTGGCTTTTAAAACATCAGGAGGAGATGAAAAGCATAGAATTGACAATATCACCCTCACAGGTGTGAGTGATTGTTCTCCAATCACAGCCTACACCGTGACTGGTGATGACCTAGCTTACTGTTCAGGAAATACACAAACAACTACCATTGGCTTGAGTGATTCTGATGTCGGTGTTGACTACCAACTTCTTAAAGATGGTGTGAATGAAGGAGCTCCAATTGCAGGTACAGGGAGTGCTCTTAGTTATGGCGCTTTCTCTGATAATGGCACCTATACCATTGAGGCTACTAACAGCGAGGGTTGTACACAAACCATGACCGGTAATGTGGTCATAACAGTCACCAATGTAACTTCTGCATTTTCCATAACTCCTACCTCTGTTGTTTTAGGAAATTCAGTACAATTTAATAATCTGTCCAGTAATGCAACATCATACGTATGGGATTTTGGTGACAGTTTTGGAACTTCCTTATTTGCTAGCCCTAGCTACACCTATAATGCTACAGGAACCTACACGGTAACCCTTGTTGCAACGGGTGCTAATGGTTGTAATGATACTAGCACCCAAAACATTACCGTAACGCCTGCGCCTGATGAGTTATTTTATGAAGATTTTAGTACAGAATCTAATAATAGCACCTCCGGCACAGATCTCTATGGAATAAATTGGTATTCAGATAGATCCTCAGGTAATCAAGGATCCTTTTTTGGAGTATACGATGATTCCGACTTTATTGACGCTGTATTTTGGGCTGAGGAAACCGATGGTCTAGTTTATTGGTATACTGATAACATCAACATACAAGATTATGATAATTTAAACCTTCGTTCCTTTATTGAATTTTATCAAATTGATAATGACGGTGATTACATAAAATTTTATTACAAATTAGACGGCGGTAGTCTTCAAGAGATAGCCACCTTCACTGGAAATTATTCAGATACATATTATGACTGGGATCTTACGGGGGTCACTGGAGATAACTTACAAATATGGGTCGAATTTAATAGCGATGATAATGATGATTATCACGGCATTGGAAACGTAAAATTATCGGGGACTACCAATTATAACATATGGAGAGGTTCTGAAAGTGACCTTGCTACAAATACATCACTTTGGTCAAAAGGCTCCTTGCCTACCTCTTCATCTGATGTATTAATACCAAATACTAAACATTTGAGATGCACAAGTGACGCACAGGTTAATTCAATAACCGTTAAAGCTGGTGCAGAATTTAGCATTGGTAAAGAAGGTTCATTAACCACAGTTGATTTTACTAACGAAGGAACGACAAGCCTATTCTCTGATGATGACGAATTTTCTAGCTTAATTGTCACAGGAACAGCTACTGGAAACGCCAGTTACAACCGTTGGACAAATAACTGGGAATTGGACACCAATGGAAATGATGTAATCGCATCTCCTGTGAAAAACCAATCTTGGACAGATGTTATTGCTAACAACGTGGTTAATGGAACAAATGCTATTTACAATAATGGTACTCTGTATGCATTTTACGCCTACAATAATGGCTATTACGGTTGGGGAAACCCTTACTCTGTTAATGATACAAGTACCATGATTGAATCTGGAAAAGGATACAGAGTCTCTACCCCTGCAGTCAGTAGTCAAACAGTCAAGTTTACTGGGCAAGTTGAAACAGGTAATGTCTCTGTGAATTTAAGAAATGTACAAACTCGTTGGAATGTGGTTGGAAATCCTTACCCGTCCTACATAGATATGTATGATTTTATTGTAGCAAATGAAGACAAACTTGACAACGGATACATTGGCGTTCTAGGATACACCGGTATTAATGATGAAGATGGATGGGTATATTATAATAAAACTACTGCTCAAACTCAGTCTATCACTGTTGCTCCTGGACAAGGATTTTATCTAGCTGCTAAATCTGATAATGTAACCGTCACTTTTACACCTGATATGAGAACCATCGTTGGTGGTGATGATTTTCTACAAGATGGACGCTCAACCTCTGACGTGAGTTTCCACAAATTAAGACTTAGTCTTGAAAATGGCAGCCAAATAAGACATACTGAACTCTACTTCTTAGAAAATAATAACGTGTCTGAAGGATTTGATTCAGGTTACGATACTAATATTTTTGACAGTGGTGATAATTATAACATTTATTCTAAATTAATCGCTAATAGTACTGACGAAAAATTGGCTATACAAACACTACCTCTAATCAATGTCTCTCAAAGTATTATCCCGATAGGAGTTGAAGCTATAACAGGACAACAAATCACCTTTAGCATTGACAACATAGTCATGCCTGATGATGTGGTCATTTACTTGGAAGATCGTGACAAAGATACTTGGACACTCTTAAATGATGTCACTTCCTACCTCGTTGATGTCAATGAAACTATCTCTGGAAACGGACGTTTTTTCTTGCATTTTGAACCTAATGATGCCTTGTCAAACAAGGACATAGATCTCAATGAAGTGGGTATTAAAGCTATTCATAACACCAAGCAAATCATCATCTCAGGGCAACTGGATGAAGATACCAACGTGACTATTTATGATATCAATGGAAAAACTATCTTAAAAACAACCATTGATGCTTATAACACCACCAACCGAATTGATGTTAAAAACTTAATTACAGGTATCTATTTAGTGAAATTAAACAACAACTCACAAACTGTCTCCAAACAAATACTTGTTAAGTAAAAAATAATCCATAACATAGTAAAAGTCCATCCTAATGAGATGGACTTTTGTCTTAATTTATGTTTTTAATGATTCAATTGGGAAATATAAGTAGAATCTTTCCAAACAACCCTTCCTAAATTTGTCCACGGGATGCTGCGACTTTTTTGATACCTGTCTTTTTCCCAGTTAAAATACATTCTCACATTTTTGACATAGACATTAAAATTAGCACTGTCTAAATCAATGTCGTTGTTAACACTCCAAAAAGCCGTAAAATCTCTAACGTAATTATTTAATTGTAGGCTATCAAGAACTCCATCTCGATTTGAATAAAAACTTCGTGTTCGACAAAGGCCTTTTTTATAAGACCCTACGGTTCCATTTTCTAAAGTTAATGGTAACCACTTTTCATTAGATTCATCAACATAACTAATCCCAACACTAAAAATTTTTAAATTGGAATTCATATAATCATAGGTAAAAACATTATGCCGCGTTACTCCAAAAAAAGCTCTGGCTAACCCTTTAATTTGGATATTTGATTCTGGCAAATGTATCTTTCTTGCAAAATTTGTATCTAATAAAGCGTGCCCTTGTAAGATTACAAACAACAATAATATTGATGCAATAGTTTTAATTTTATAAGATTTTAAATAGGCTTCATTATCATCATTAGTAGATTTAATTTTAAAGCTAAATATCAACTTTAATATATTTACAATAATAGCTCTAATTCTAGAAATCCCAATGACTAAGACAAAAGGCATACAAAAGGGAATTCTTTTAAAAAGATAAGGCATGATTTGCTTGTAATCGTGAATGTAACTATCATATACTTTTATATAGATCATTTTACCCTTTACAGATTTGTTAACCATTAATAGTGTCTTATCACCAAATTTACAGTCAAATGCGTTTAAAACATCAATGCTTAAAAGCAGTTGATACAATTGTTCTGACCAACGATAACCTGCCACAACAAATACAGTGGTTTTATGACGATATTGACATTTTAATTTTAAAAATGACCAAAATGAAAATGGTATTAATAAGATATATAAGCTAAGGAAGGTGAGTTGAAAATAAGTTATTGAAAAACAAAAGAGAATCCCCACATGAAACAACACGCCTAAAACAAGCACAATGACTCTAGTACCTCTTCTAAAACACAAAAAAAGAAAAAGTGTTTCAAAAATTAGTGACAAGTATGTCAATCCTTGAGTCAAAATTTTATTATTCAATAAAAAACTAAAATTATCTCGAGCAAATTCTGAAGGAATTGAGAAAAATGTCCAAATAGCCATGCCATTTGCCCAATAATCAACAAATAATTTATCAAATACTGAAATAAAATACATCAAGCCAAGGGACATAAATACGAGACTGTAATAATTTAAAACAGAAACATTTGATGACCTTATGTTATTTATAGGTGATTGAATTTTAATAATAACTGCATCGATTGAATAAACCCTCGCAACAGAAATAAACATTAGCAGAAAATTAATGGTTACCATAATATTAAACACATGATTCCCAAAATTATTAATGGTTGCTATAAAGACCACAGATAAGACATAATTAATGATGGTCGCAATACGCGTGAATAATCCCATGATAATGTGCCAAATCACAATGAGCCATAGTATTAATACGTACTTATAATCAATATTCGAGAAACGTAAATAGGGAATTTCATCAAATATTAAATGCCGATATTGTAATAATTCTAAAACAACACAAAATAAAATACATCCATAAATCATGCGAAATATGGCTAAACCTGTCGCATCTACTTTTTTGTTGTAAAATTTTTCTATTGTCTTTAAATATCGCACCAACTATTCATTAGTTTAAAAGATGAATCTTCTTGATTTTAGACGTCAAACAAAAACCAATTATCTTATAAAGACAAGGATTTATACGTTGTTATGATATGCAACCTAATCGGCATAATTAACAATGATATCGTATTTGTTGTGTTAAACACAAAAAGAATAAAATATATGGTAATTTATAGAAATTATATTAATTTTAGATTCTAAATAACATTGTTTTGAGAAAAAAAAATAAGAATAAAATAACACGTAAAGAAGCTTTAAAGACTATGGGTAAATATGCAGCGATGACGGCAGTTGGAACCTTCATGATCTTAAATCCCAACCGAACGCATGCAAATAGTGCCGTTGGTGGCGGAGTTAATCCAATTTCTTAATTAAAAAACTATCAGTTTAAAGGTGTCAGAAACATATATCGATGACTACATTTTAGTTTATTTCAATAATTCAAACAGTTATCTAATTTTAGATACTAAAACCTATCCTTTTTACAAAACCTTTAAACTAAATAAAAAAAAGCATGAGTACATTGACGCTTTAGATAAAAGTTATCCAATAAATCTCAAAACTTCTTTTTTTAATACGTTTACAGACCTATCAAAAAAAACAAATACTTCTGATCCTTTTCTTGTTAATAATGACATTGAAATCATCTCAAATAATTCCAAATTTATACAAGTATTTGACCAAGTACTAAAAATTAGATATGACTCAATAAAAGCTTTGAATACTGTTTATGAAAAATTTAGTCACTTAGAAACGACCTCCAAGCGTTTTGATGAGACCATAATGGTCTGCTCTGATAATTCCGGCTATTTTTTAAAAAACAAAAAAAAAACAGCATGGCATTGGGATGATAAGAATATCCATTTGTTTCAAGGAAAATTTACTTTTGAACTTTTAAATTGCATACACAATAAAAAAGAACCTGAATGGCTTGGGACTTTTCATGCCTCAACTATTGGTAATGGCAAAGAAGCCATAATGCTTGTTGGCAACTCGGGTAGTGGTAAAAGCACCCTATCATCTTTATTAATGTTCTCTGGTTATGATTTAATTGCTGATGATGTGACTCCCATGCTTGGCGAAAACAATCATATTTATGTGCTTCCAGCTGCGATCTCTGTTAAAGAAAAATCTTTTGAAGCAATAAAGCCTTTTGTAAAAGATTTTGACAAATTACCTGCTCTTTATGTCAATGAGACAAAAGGCCATCAAAAATTTATTCCTCCTAAACCCTTAAAAAATCTTAATCAATTAGACTATCCTTGTCGAAATATTGTACTTGTTCGTTACAGTCACAAACCAATAAAAACCGCTCTTAAAAAAGGTGATATTAAAATAATTTTAGAAGAACTTATTTCTGAATCATGGCTGTCTCATAGTGAATTACACGCAAAATCTTTTATTAAGTGGCTATCAAAAATATCATTTCATGAACTCCGTTATCATCATAGTAATGAAGCTATTTCAGTATTTAACAACTTAATCCCTTTAGTGTAACTACTTAGAGCCTATTTATTATATTTACTTTAAATATAAGGTCATTGTTTTCATACGACACAATTCAGCATATTGCAGCCATTTTAAAGTTTGAGAATAATCAAACCTATCTCAAATCTATTTTAGGAAATTACCATGAAACTGATTGGGAAAAGCTTGTCAAAATTGGAAGTCATCACCTGGTACTCCCACCTATTTATTGTCGTCTAAAACAGAAAGAATTATTAGATATTTTACCGAAAGATTTAAACAATTATCTCACTGAATTAACTCAGATAAATAGAAATAGAAACAATGCTGTTTTTGGACAAGTTAAAGAATTAAGTTCTATACTAAGACAACAAAATATTGAGCACGTTTTTCTAAAAGGTATAGCACTTATATCTGCAAACTACTTTGAAGACATAGGTGAACGCATGATTGGAGATATTGATATTCTTGTAAAAGAATCCCAATTAAAAGAGGCTGCTTCCTTACTTCTCAGAAACAATTATGAATATAAAACCAGTACTTTTGGAGAAAAGTATTTTGAGTATCACCATGATTTAAGTTTAATCTCAAAAGATGGGGGGCTCGCTCCAGTTGAGTTGCATCGACATATTCTTCATTCACATTATGACAAATTTCTAATCAGTCAAAATGTCTTGGAGAATAAAGAAAATTATCACAATATTTTTATTCCATCAAAATATCATATCCTCGAGAATATCATACTTAATTTTGAAATTAATGACTACGGGCACATATACAATACAATAGGAATACGGAATATGTATGACTACATTTGTTCTACAAACAGTATTTCTAAAAATATTTTAGAATCACTTTTTAAGACAAGTAAATTTCATGCCTTATTTATAAAAAAAACTCATTTTTACTTCAATAATTTTAAAATTTTCGAGCTCAAAAATAATCATAAATTTATATTTTACTTATTTGGTATCGCTCAAAAAAAGGTTTTCTTTAAAAATATTCGAAATTATTGGGCAAAATCAAGAATTCTGATGAACATTGTCTGTATTCGAGTTAAACTATTAATATTAAATGCCAATTACAGAAAAGAGGTATGGAAAGACAGAAATAGGGTAACCAAACTCTTTTTATTCAAACTATTTAAATAAATTAAACTTGACAATTTACTAAATTAGAGTCTTAGTTTTAGATTAACTAAAACACAACAGTCATACGATAACTACACTATTTATCTTTATTGTTTTTTGTTTTTTGTTTTAATGTACCGTTTTTAGAAATGTTCTCATTCTCTTGTTGCTTTGTTTCTTGATTCTTATTATTAGGCTGAATTTTTACAGAACT
>ENA-OWNS01000882-OWNS01000882.1-marine-metagenome-genome-assembly--contig:-NODE-882-length-13002-cov-4.045571_pt1 | contig 13002 bp, 19 predicted proteins | sample MGYA00238137_ERZ651772 | MGnify/ENA primary metagenome ERZ651772 (study PRJEB26903, sample SAMN06264699) | marine metagenome | isolation source: Columbia River Estuary | place: USA:Columbia River Estuary... | reverse complement strand
CTTGGTATGATGGTGTTGACAATGATGGTGATGGTTTTATAGATGAAGCAGATGAGCTGGGTTCTGCATGGCTAGATCGATTTGAGAGCAGTGCTTCTGGTGGAAGTAATACTTCTTCATTTTATTATGACCATGATTCATCTTATACAATCGTAGATAATGATCATAAATCTGGTTTTGGTGACTACACCTATGATTCAAATGGTAATATAGTTTTTGATAATATTAGCTTTTCATATGTGAATAATGAAAAAGTAATAAAAAACCTTTCTTTTAAAATAAATAATGGAGAAAAAATTGCAATAGTTGGTTCCACTGGATCTGGTAAGACTACTATTGTTAATTTAATATCTAGATTTTATGATACTCAAGATGGTTCAATTTTTATTGGACGTGAAAATATTAAAGATTATAAGTTAGAATCTCTTAGAGGACGTATTGCTTTAGTCTTGCAAGATGTTTTTCTATTTGCAGATACAATTTTAAATAATATAACTCTTTGGGACTCTTCTATTTCTTTTGATAGTGTTGTGATTGCTGCAAAAAAAATTGGAATACATGATTTTATTTTATCACTTCCTGAAGGTTATAATTACAATGTAAAAGAAAGGGGAGTAATGTTATCTCAAGGTCAAAGGCAATTAATTTCCTTTTTAAGAGCATATATTAAAAATCCATCAATTCTAATTTTAGATGAAGCTACATCCAGTATTGATTCAAATTCCGAAGAATTAATTCAAAATGCAACCGAAAAAATTACTGAAAATAAAACTTCAATTATAATTGCTCATAGGTTATCAACAATTTTAAATTCAGATAGAATTTTTGTAATGAATAAAGGAGTTTTAGTTGAAAATGGAACTCATAAAGAATTGATACTAAAGAAAAATGGATATTATAAGGGTTTATATGAAATTCAATTTAAAAAAGAAGAGTCTACTGTAATTCAGTCTCAAGATTAGACTTTAAAATTTCGCTATTTTTGATTGAGATAAGCTCTCCATTTTTGATTAAAGATAGTTTGCCATTTTCTTCAGAAATAACTACCGCTAAAGCATCTGTTTTTTCGGTTATTCCAATAGCTGCTCTGTGTCTTAGACCAAGTCTAGAATTAATATTTTGATTTTCAGTGACAGGTAGAATAACCCTGGATCCTGTTATGTAATTTCCTTCTATTAAAACTGCACCATCATGAAGAGGACTGTTTTTATAAAAAATACTTTCAATAATAGGGCTTGATATGGAAGCATAAAGTTCATCCCCACTAGTTCTTACAAAATCTAAACTATTATTTCGCTCAATTACAAAAAGTGCTCCTGTTTTGTTTTTTTTTAGATTTTCACAAGCAATAATAAACTCATCCAAATCCATACTGGTTTGTTCATTGGAAATTTTAAAAAATAAATTAAATTTTCTTAATATATTTTTATTATTAGTAATGTTTGAAGAGCCAAGTAACAAAAGGAATTTTCTTATTTCTTGTTGAAAAACTACAATTATTGCAATCACCCCAACACTAATAAATCCACCTAGAATATTACTTAGAATAGGCATGTTTACAAGTTCTGTTAACCACCAAATAATATAAATAATAACAAAGCCTAAAAAAATATTGATAGCTGCAGTCCCTTTAACTAATTTGTAAACATAGTACAGCATTATTGCAACTAGAACAATATCTACAAATGGTATTATGAAGTTTTGAGTTATGTTTAATATATCTTCCAAATCACTACTAAATTAGTTAAAATTGTTTTAAACGTTTTCTTTTAAAAAACTACAAAGTTTAATTACTTCTTTTGCCTCTTTGACATCATGAACTCTTAAAATGTTAGCCCCATTAATTAGTGCTATCGTGTTCAATACAGTTGTTCCATTTAACGCTTTCGAAGGTTCTGTTTTTAAAAGTTTATAAATCATGGATTTTCTCGATATCCCTACTAATATAGGCTTATCTAAAATTTTATAAAGTTTTAGATTATTTAATATTTGATAATTATGTTCAATAGTTTTACCGAATCCAAAACCAGGATCAATTATTATATCACAGACTCCATTGTTTTGTGCTAAATCAATTTTTTTTGATAAATCTTTTATGATTTCGTAATTGATATTTTTATAAACAGGGTTGTTCTGCATATTTGAAGGATTTCCCCTCATGTGCATAATTATATAGGGGGTTTTATATTTACCAGCAATTTTATAAATATTGTTATCTAAATCTCCACCGGAAATATCATTTATTATTGAAGCTCCTGCATTAATTGACTTTTCTGAAATTTCACTTCTAAATGTATCCACTGAAATAATACTTTCTTTAAATGTTTTATAAATAAGTTTAATAATAGGTATTACTCTTTTTTCTTCCTCTTCGATAGTAATTGATGTTGCTCCGGGTTTAGAGCTGTATCCACCAACATCAATAATATCAGCTCCATCTAAAACCATTTTTTCAACTTGCTTTAATATTTTTTTTTCACTTGAATAGATTCCTCCATCGTAAAATGAGTCAGGTGTAACATTTAAAACACCCATAATTTTGGGAATTGACAAGTCTAAAACTGAACCCTTTATATTTAAAACCATTATTTTTAATAACTTTTTACAAAAGTAATCTACCTAATTCAATTTTTTCAACGAAATTTATACAAAAAAATAATTGGCAGTAAATACTTCAGCTCAGTACGATAAAATAACCTCAATCTGTAGAGATCTTTTCAAGAAGAAAATGATGGATTATGGAAGTGCTTGGAGAATATTAAGATTAACTTCTTTAACAGATCAAATTTTTATTAAAGCTCAACGCATTAGAGGTTTGCAAACTAATAAAGAAAGAAAAGTTGATGAAGGTGAGTTTTCTGAATTTATAGGTATTATAAATTACTCTATAATGTCATTAATTCAAATAGAAAAAGGAGTTGTAGAATCACCTGATTTGTCCTTAGAACAAGCTATTGAGCTTTATGATTTTAATTTTTCAGAAACCAAAAGTTTAATGGAAAATAAGAATCACGATTATGGAGAGGCGTGGAGAGAAATGAGAGTCAGTTCACTAACAGACTTAATTATTCAAAAAATATTGAGAATTAAGCAAATTGAAGATAATCAAGGTAAAACTTTAGTTAGTGAAGGAATTGATGCAAATTATCAAGATATGATAAACTATTCTGTGTTTGCATTAATTCATTTACAAGACAAATAAATAATTATGTTTTGGTTTTGGAAAAAAATAGGTAACATATTAATTACCCTTTTTGGAGTAGTTACTATAATTTTCTTTTTATTTAATATTCTTCCAGGTGATCCAGCACAGATGATGCTTGGTCAAAACGAAAATTCTGAACAATTAGTTGTTTTGAAAAAAAAATATGGTTTTGATAAGCCTATTACAACTCAATATTTGTATTATTTAAACGATTTGTCAATAATTTCATTTCATTCAAAAAATTCAGAAAATATATCTTTTCTAAGAGACAAAAAATACAACTACTTAAATATTTTAGATACCAAAAATTATTTTTTAGTCTTAAAGACACCATATCTAAGAGATTCTTATCAAAAAAATGGAGTTTCAGTTATAGATATTATTAAAAACACTTTGCCAAATACTTTTGTTTTAGCATTTGCATCAATTTTAATTGCTGTGTTTTTAGGACTTTTTTTAGGTATTATCGCAGCTTTAAATAAAAATACTTGGATAGATTACTCAATTCAAGTTATAAGTACATTAGGAATGAGTATTCCTTCTTTTTTTAGTGCAATAATATTTGCTTGGTTATTTGGATTTGTTTTAAGTGAATTTACTGGACTTAATATGACAGGAAGTTTGTATGAACTAGATGATTATGGTGAACAAATGAGATTGCAGTTAAAAAACCTTATTCTTCCGTCAATTGTACTAGGAATAAGACCAATAGCGGTAATTTCTCAAATGATGAGAAATTCTTTATTAAAAGTACTTTCAAAAAATTATATTACCACAGCTTATGCAAAAGGCTTATCAAAGTTTAATGTTATTAAAAATCATGCATTGAAAAATTCATTAAACCCTGTTGTTACTGCCTTATCCGGTTGGTTTGCAAGTATGTTAGCTGGCTCTGTTTTTGTTGAATATATATTTGGATGGAATGGTTTAGGAAAAGAAATAGTAGATGCTTTAAATAAATTAGATGTTCCAGTTTTAATTGGTTCAGTGCTCACAATTTCTGTAATATTCATAATGATCAATATATTTGTTGATATAATTTATACTTGGTTAGATCCAAGAACTAAAAATAATTTTTAAAAATTTAAAATGAGAAAAAAAATAGTAGCTGGTAATTGGAAAATGAATAATGGATTAAGTGAGACAATTGAACTTATTAATGATTTAAATCAAAATTTAAGTGATAGTGATGTTAAAGTAATGATTGCTCCATCATATCCTTTTCTTAAAACAGCAGTTGATCAAGTTGGGGACGGTAGTATTGAAGTTATATCTCAAAACATTAATGATAATAAATCAGGTGCTTATACTGGAGAAGTTTCGATAGATATGTTGAATAGTATTGGTGTAAACACTACTTTGATTGGTCATTCCGAAAGAAGAGCATATTATAATGAGGATGATGCTTTGTTATTAAAAAAAATTAATTTGGCCTTGGAAAGTAATATGGATATTATTTTTTGTTTTGGTGAGGAGTTAAAAGACAGGAAATCTAATTCTTATTTTGATATTGTTAAGGCTCAATTGGAAAATACAGTAATGAAATTAGAACCCAACTCTTGGAAAAATATTGTTCTAGCTTATGAACCAGTTTGGGCTATAGGAACTGGAGAAACAGCTTCAGCAGAACAGGCTCAGGAAATACATAAGTTTGTAAGAAATTGTATTTCTGAACACTTTAGTTCTGAAATTGCAGATAATGTACCAATACTATATGGAGGAAGTGTTAAGCCTTCTAATGCTGTTGAAATTTTTAATAAGAAAGATGTTGATGGAGGTCTAATTGGAGGAGCTGCATTAAATGCTCATGATTTTGTTGAAATTATTAAAGCTAACAAATAAATTTTATATTTTGTAAATTAGAAAGAGTTTGGGAACAAAAGAAAAAATATCTGAACAACAACTTTCTGAGACTGATTTAATGCATGAAAATGAAATCATTCTTTATAATGATGATGTGAACACATTTGATCATGTTATTAATACTTTAATAAGTGTTTGTGATCATACTTTAGAACAAGCTGAACAGTGTTCATTGATTGTGCATTATAAAGGGAAATGTGGTGTTAAGTCTGGATCTTACTCCGAACTAAAGCCGATGTGTACTAAATTGTTGCAAGCAGGACTTTCCGCTGAAATAGAGTAGTGGGTATTGTGGCATGGGTTTTGTAGATTTATAATTATGAAAAAACTAATTTTTTTATTTATGGGATTATTTTCGTTTTCTTGTAATGCTCAAGAACCTACAGACACCAATGTTTCTAAAGAAAGTATTCATCAATTTAAACTTACTGATTTAAACGGAGAAACTTTTAATATGTCTAGTTTAAAAGGTAAAAAGGTTATGGTAGTTAATACCGCTTCAAAGTGTGGATTAACCTATCAATATGAAATACTTGAAAAAATGTATAAGGATTATGAATCTGAAAATTTCATTATTGTAGGTTTTCCAGCCAATAATTTTTTATGGCAAGAACCAGGTTCAAATGATGAAATAGCTGCATTTTGTAAAAAAAATTATGGAGTAAGTTTTCCTATGATGGAAAAAGTTTCTGTAAAAGGTTCTGACATGCATCCTCTTTATAAGTTTTTAACTAATAAAAATAAAAATGGTTATAAAGATTCCTCTGTTAAATGGAATTTTCAAAAATATTTAATTAACGAAAATGGTCACCTCGAAAAAATAATTTCACCAAGAACAAAACCAGATGATCCATCCATCATTCAGTGGATTAAAACTTAGTTAAATGAAAAAAAGTGGAGTAAGTACTAAATGTGTTCACTCAGGTGATTTAATTGATGATAAATTTAAAGGTGCAACCTCTCCAATTTTTCCCTCTACAGCTTATGATTTTGTTGATGTTGAAGAGGATAGATATCCTAGGTATTTTAATACTCCAAATCAAAAAGCTTTATCAAAAAAAATAGCTGATCTTGAGAATTGTGAATCTGCATTATTGTTTAGTTCTGGAATAGCAGCAATTTACACTTCCTTATTTAGTTTTATAAAGTCTGGTGATCATGTAATATTTCAATCATCTATATACGGAGGGACTCTGAATTTAGTTATCAAAGAATTTAAAAAATTTAATATTGAATATAGTCTTGTAGATAGTTTTGTAGTTAATGATTATGAGAAGGAAATTAAAAACAACACAAAAATAATTTTTGTTGAATCTCCAAGTAATCCACTTTTAAAAATTATTGATCTTAATGCAATTGCTAATCTTTCTAAAAAATATAATTTAATTTCTATTATTGACAATACGTTTTCTAGTCCGATTAATCAAAATCCAGCCGATTTTGGTATTGATATAGTTCTTCATAGTGCTACCAAGTATCTTGGAGGACATAGTGATATACTAGCTGGTACTTTAGCTTCTAGTAATTCTAACATTGATAAGATAATTGAATCTTCAATTAATTATGGTGGAAATCTAAGTGAATACACTGTTTGGCTTTTGGAGCGAAGTATTAAAACTTTATCTCTAAGAGTAAAAAAGCAAAATGAAAATGCAATAAAGATTGCCGAATATTTAACGACATTAGACAAGGTTAAATCAGTTTATTATCCAGGGTTAAAGTCTCATTCAGATCATGAATTGTCAAAAAAACAAATGAAAGGATTTGGAGGGATGCTTTCTTTTGAACTATCTGATTTAGATACAGCAATATTATTTACTAGAAAATTGAACTTAGTAAAGTCTGCAATGAGTTTAGGTGGCGTAGAATCTACATTATGTTCCCCATCATTAACTTCTCATTCAAAAATTTCAAAAGCTGAAAGAGAAAATTTAGGTATTTTTGACGGACTTTTAAGGTTTTCAATTGGAATTGAAGATTCAGAAGACATTATTGATGACCTTAATCAAGCTTTTGAAAAATTATGAAAGAAATTAAATTAGATATTCTAGCTTTTGGTGCTCACCCCGATGATATAGAACTTGGATGTGGTGGTACAATAGCCAAAGAAATATATAATGGAAAAAAAGTTGGAATCATAGACTTAACCAGAGGAGAATTAGGAACTCGTGGTGATGTTAAAACAAGAGATGTTGAAGCTGAAAATGCATCTAAAATATTAGGTGTTGAAATTAGAGAAAATTTAAATTTTAGAGATGGTTTTTTTTTAAATGATGAGAAGCATCAATTAGAAATAATTAAAATCTTAAGAAAATATAGACCTGAAATAGTTTTATGTAATGCTGAAGATGATAGGCATATTGATCATCCAAAAGGAGCAAAGTTAGTTAGTGACGCATGTTTTTTGAGTGGGTTAAGAAAGATTATAACTAAAATTGATGATTTAACACAGGGAGAATGGCGTCCAAAAAATGTATACCATTACATTCAGTGGAAAAATTCAAATCCCGACTTTTTAGTAGATATTTCTGGTCATATTAAAACCAAAACAGCTGCAATAAATGCTTACTCAAGTCAATTTTTTGATCCCAATAGTAGTGAGCCTGAAACACCAATAAGTAATAAGAATTTTATAAGTAATGTAATAAACAGATCTGCCGATCTAGGTAGGTTAATAAATGTAGGACATGCCGAAGGTTTTACATCAAAAAAATCATTAGGAGTTAATAGTCTTCAAAGTCTTATATAAATACATAGGCCCAATATATTAGTAGTGCCTGAATTGGTAATCTAATTATTGTTCCAATTATGTTTTTTTTCTTTTCAATAGAAATTTGTAAATGATAAACATTTGCTGGAAATACTAAAATTAATAATATTATAATCCCTATTGCAGATATGGATCTTGTAGTCTCTAAAATAAGTCCAAGCGCTAGAATTATTTCTGCAAAACCAATTATAATATTTACTAGTTCAGGTTTATAAACCCATTTTGGAGTAATTAATAGAAAAAATTTAGGATTCTTAAAATGACTAATTCCAGCGAATAAATAGAATAGAATCATTACAATAAGAGAAATAAAATTTAAATCCATAGGTAATTAATTGATCTTTAATATAATAAATATTAAATACTTAATTTCTATTAAATATTATTCTAACTTTTAATATCAATAGTTTTTTATTAGAAATATTAGATAAAATAATATAAATTTGCGCCTGATTAAATGGTGGTTGTAGTTCAGTTGGTTAGAACGCCTGATTGTGGTTCAGGAGGTCGCCGGTTCGAATCCGGTCTTCCACCCAAAAGTAAGCCCTCGAGATATCGGGGGTTTTTTTGTTTAGATATATAGCAAAGAACTTAATTAAACCATAGGCATATCTTCTTCTTTTAATTCATCAACTTCAGGATGTTTTAAAATCATATATTTAAGTTTAAATGTTAATTATATTTATAATGAGTGAAAAACAACCAAACAATCCTTTACATGGAATAAAATTAGCAACTATTTTAGAGAAGTTGTTTTTAGAATATGGTTGGGAAGAATTAGGAAAAAATTTAAATATCAATGCCTTTAAAAACAATCCTACTTATAAATCGAGCTTAAGATTTTTAAGAACTACACCTTGGGCGAGAAAAAAAGTTGAAGAATTTTATTTAAAAAATATGATTGATTAAATAATACTATGATTCAAGATAAATGATTGTTGAGAATATTACCATCATTTATTAATTTATTTCCGCTAAAATTTATTCTATATACAGTATTAACTATTCTTTCAATAATACCGCGTGCATTATAAAGGGACTTATGTCTTTTGTAATCCAACATAAGCATATTTATCTTCATTTACTTATACTAAAATTCTTTTAAATCGCTTAAAGCAAGGCAGGAAATGGACCTATAATTATCATAGCTCCTATTGCTATATAGTGGCCTAATCTAGGTGTATATTTCTTATGTTTTTTCAGGTTTCTAACAATTTTATTGTTAGAGTCAAAAACAACCTTGCGATCGGACTTGAACTGACTGTTGTATTCATACAACCAAATTTCTCCGTTATCGTTTTTTGTTTTTACTATTGATGTTGGCTCACCATATTTTAATTTAATTAATTCTTTGGGGTTTTTACTTTCTAAGTACAAGGGCTTACTTACTGTTGGTGAGCAACTGTAAAAAGCTGTCAACGTAAAAAAAAGAAAAAAAAATTTATTCATTGTATTATTATTTATAATTACTAATATAAGAAGTTTTAAACCATAGGCATATCTTCTTTTTTTAGTTAAGTTATTAACAACTTGTCTTATGAATTTCGAAACCAAAACATATAATTATTTAGTTAGATTTTTAAATTGAACAAAAGATATGTTTTATTGTTTTAATCTAGTTTCATTCTAAAGTATCTTGATATTATATTAGCTTTAAATTTATAATTATGCCTAATAAACCTAAATGTGGATGTGGAAACACTCAAAATCCTGATGGATTTTGTGATGGTTCTCACAACAATCAAGTGGATTAAATAAATGCATTCTATTTTGAATGTTTTTTGTATATTAATCATATGAGAAAAATTATTTTTTTATTATTAATTTCAGTTTTAATCCAAAGCTGTTCAAGCTATAAATCTGTTGAATTCAATAATATTGTAGTTGAAAAAAAACGAAAATTTGAAATTGAAAAGCTTGATAGCTCTAAGCTAACAGGACGATTAATTTCAAAAAATGAAAATTCAATTATTATCGAAAATAATAGGGGACTTCAAACAATTCAAAAGACAGAAATCCAAGAATTAAAAGTTAAAAAGTTTTCAGTTTTAAAAACTGCTACTGGAATTGTAAGCACTTATTTTCTCCTATTAATAGCAGGAATTGCCATTATAGCTATTATTGCAGTTTAACTATACTCTTTATTTAATTCATTTTTTTAAATAACATTTTATTCAGAATGTTTTTTATATTAGTAGAAAATAATAATAAAATCATATATAATGAAAATGAAATTCAAAACACTAATTGTTGTGTTAATGGTATGTATATCATTAAATGCACAAAAGAAAAAAAACGGAACCATATTTATCGAACATCCTGCTTTTGATGTTGTTGATAATCTTCATTCAGCAATGAACTCAAATAATTCTGATGCATTATCAAAAATAATAGCAGATGATTTTAGAGGTGTTGCCGGAGATCAAATGAATAAAGATGCAAAGCCTCAAACTAAAGCTCAATTTATTCAACAAGTTAAAAATAATCACGAGATTTCAAAGTATTTCAATATTAGACAATCTTCAAATGGATATCCAGATGCTGTTGAGTACAAAGACGAAAATTTTAGTGGAACATGGGTTTATAGTTGGGAATATTTTACTGCTGTTGGTGGAACAACTGGTATTGATTATTCACAACCAAGACATACTCAGTACGTAGTTAACAAGGATAATCAAATTGCTTTTGCAAGGTATTACTTGAATCAGTATCCATATTCACAAACTTCAAATAGTCAAATGAAAATGAAAGATGGAGATGTGTATTCTCATCATTCAAACATAAATACAGTTAGAAGATTTGTTAAAGCTTTTCAATACAACGATGATGAAAATTTATTTGTTGATTTTGCTGAAAATGTAAATGTAAATGGATTATTTAATGATTGGGGAAGTGATCCAATGAATTTAGATGGTTTAAAATCAGGATTTAAAACCTTTAAGAGCAATTACAAAATAAACAGTATGGATAATATGTGGATTAAATTCTTTAAAATAGAATCAGATTCAAATTTTGTTCAATCTTGGTGGAGGCTCTCTGTTACAAGAAAAAATGATGGTAAAGAAATAGTTTTTCCTGTAATGTTTAATCACACTTTTAACGATGACGGAAAGATAGTAAGACATTGGGAGTCGTGGAATGAAGCCAAACTACAATAGTTAAATTAAAATAATAAAAAAAACCCTGCTTTAGTAGGGTTTTTTTATTACAAATACATAGGTTAATTCATTATGGATATGTACATATCTAGTGATGTTGCAACCATTAACCATATGAAATACGGTAATCCTAGCCAAGCATATTTCCAGCCAAACATTTTACGATTTGAATCAATGATTAAGTAGATAAAGTATGATAGCAATACCAACACCATAACACCAGTCCATACCCAATGTAAACCAAAGAAAACTGGGTTCCATGAAATATTTAAGATAAGTGCAGGAAAAAATAATCTTAATGATTTGGCACTGTTTTTTAAATAAAATGAAGTCATTAATAAAGAGAATGTAATAGCTATAGTTGTCCAAGCAAGTCCAAATACCCAACCTGGAGGAGTCCATGGTGCTTGATTTAATGATGTATACCAATCAGATGTAACTCCATCACCTGTCCATAATTGTCCGATAGCCAAACCTCCAAAATTAATAGTTAAAAAAACTATTAATGTTAAGAAATACTTTTTCATTATTTATTTCAGAATTACATTTTTGTTCATGATACCATAAACTATTTCGTGCTTTATATTCTTTTCCACACTGTTTACAGTTGTATAATTGCTTACAACTATTTTGTTCTATATTGTTCAAATTTGTTCTATTTTTATGTTTTCTAGTGGATAGATGTTTGGTCCAGTCACTTTCCTTCTTACAACTATATAGGCAAGGTTTACAATCAAAATTTTTGGCGACTTTTTGCCCTAAATTTGTTCCAAAATGTTCTAACATTGTTCTATATTAGTAATATATAATTTCATCCTAAATTGTTTTCATTAAATATTTTATTGTACAAATTTTGATATTTTGCTAATATTTCTGTACGCTTAGGTTTCATAGTAGGCGTTAATAAACCATTATCTATCCCCCAAATTTCAGGAGTTAATTCGAATCGTTTAATAGTTTCCCATTTTCCAAAAGCTTCGTTTCCTTTATCAATTTTATTAATCAATAGTAAAACAGGAATATTTGCATTGGTAATTTTATTAAAAAACGCTTCATCCTTTAATTCTTTCTCACCTAATTCAACAATATAAATTAATACATCAGCATCTTCGAAAGCAGATTTTACGAAATCCATCATGCTTTCCTGAAGTTGATAGGCTGGCTTAATGATCCCAGGAGTATCACTTAAAATCATTTGAAAATCCTCTCCATTTACAATACCTAGAATACGATGACGAGTAGTTTGAGCTTTAGAAGTAATAATAGACAATCGTTCTCCAACAAATGAATTCATCAACGTGCTCTTACCCACATTAGGGTTTCCAGCTAATAAATAGTTGTTCATACACTCACCTCAATCAGTGATGCATCTTTTTGTCTTAAACACAATTCTATATCATCAACTTCGACCAAATACAGTCTTCCGAAAGACAATTTATTTAATAATATCACTCGTGCACCTTCATAAATCCCCAAATCCATTAACCTTGTTCGAAAAGAAGGCGTGATTTTTTCAAATGATAAAATCGTTGCTCTTTGGCTTACTTCTAGTTCAGTTAAGTTCATATTTATCACTCCTATTTGCATTATATAGAATCAACATTAACATCACAATCATTTTTGTAATCTTAATTTTCTGTATACCTTTTAGAAAATAGGCAGCATCTACAGGGTATTGCCCTAAATAGTAGTTACCCTTCTGTATCAGAATGTTGGGTAGCAGTATATTAGCAGATAATATAAAAAGGATACATTGAAAAAAGCATTAATTACTGATCGAGTACACCAGCATCTTATAGCAGGATTAGAAGAAATGGGATACGATGTAGAATACGAGCCAACTATTACTCTAGATCAAGTAAAAGAGATTATATCTTTATACGAAGGAATTGTTATCAATAGCAAAGTAAAAATGTACAAAGAGTTAATCGATAGGTCAGATAGTTTGAAGTGGATTGCAAGATTAGGTTCTGGTCTAGAGATCATAGATATTCCTTACGCGAAGA
>ENA-OWNS01000869-OWNS01000869.1-marine-metagenome-genome-assembly--contig:-NODE-869-length-13112-cov-5.308400_pt1 | contig 13112 bp, 8 predicted proteins | sample MGYA00238137_ERZ651772 | MGnify/ENA primary metagenome ERZ651772 (study PRJEB26903, sample SAMN06264699) | marine metagenome | isolation source: Columbia River Estuary | place: USA:Columbia River Estuary... | reverse complement strand
GCAAAAAACACAATGTGCCTATCATTGGGCAAGGCGGAATAGTCAATGCACAAGACGCAATAGAGTTTATTATTGCAGGAGCAGATACAATAGGAATTGGCACCGCTTTATTTTATGACCCGCTTATATGTCAAGAAATCAATACCGGGATTAGCCAGTATTTGGATAACCATGGGCTGAAAAATATAAGCTCTCTCGTTGGATCACTAAGCTTAAATTAAAACCAAACAATGCAACAAGAATATAACGCCAAAGCAATCGAAAAAGAGGCTCAGAATTATTGGGAAAAAAACAACTCTTTTGTCGTTACAGAGGACGAAAAAAAAGAGAAATATTATTGTCTATCTATGTTGCCATATCCTTCTGGAAGGCTACATATGGGACATGTGCGAAATTATAGTATTGGTGATGTAATTTCAAGATACCAAAGGATGCTTGGTAAAAACGTTATGCAGCCAATTGGATGGGATGCTTTTGGCCTGCCGGCCGAAAATGCTGCCATTAAAAATAAGGTCCCTCCTGCGGGATGGACCTATGAAAACATTAGCCATATGAAGCATCAGCTAATCGAATTAGGCTTTGGCTATGACTGGTCACGAGAACTGGCAACCTGTCACCCAGAATACTATCGATGGGAGCAATGGTTCTTCATTAAGCTATTTAAAAAAGGGTTCGTTTACAAGAAAAAGGCTGTGGTAAATTGGGACCCGGTTGATCAAACAGTACTCGCCAACGAACAGGTTGTTGAGGGTTGTGGATGGCGCTCGGGAGCGCCTGTTGAAAAGAAAGAAATTTCTCAGTGGTATATGAAAATAACCGATTACGCAGATGAGCTCTTAGAAGACATTCAAAAACTAGATGGTTGGCCTGATGCTGTTCGAATGATGCAGACAAACTGGATAGGTAAATCGGTGGGTCTCGATATTGAGTTTAAACTCAATAAGTCGTCTTCACTCACGGTTTATACAACGAGGCCAGATACCTTATACGGTGTTACCTATCTTGCCATCGCTGCTGAACACCCTCTTGCAATAGAAGTAGGTAGAAATGATAAGCGTGTTCGAAAGTTTCTTGATGAGTGCAAGAAAATGGAAACTGCAGAAGCCGCAATCGAAACCATGGAAAAAAAGGGTGTTGACTCTGGACTCACATGTATCCACCCCTTAACCGGCAAACAAACTCCTATTTGGATTGCAAACTTTGTTCTAATGGGCTATGGAACTGGCGCAGTTATGAGCGTCCCGGCTCACGACCAAAGAGACTATGAATTTGCTAACAAATACAATATTCCTATTCAAGAAGTTATTTCAGACTCAAACGGGTTAGTTGATATAAGTGAGGCGGCCTTTGTTGAAAAAGGAATTCTTATCAATTCTGGGGAGTTCAACGGGCTTGATTTTAATGAGGCGTTTAAAGCGATAAGCAAAAAACTTTCAGCTTTAAAAATGGGCGAAGAGAAAACAAATTATCGCCTAAGAGATTGGGGGGTTTCAAGACAGCGTTATTGGGGCTGTCCTATTCCAATAATAAACTGCCCTTCCTGTGGCGCTGTTCCAGAGGCCCTTGAAAAACTTCCTGTTAGGCTTCCAGAAAATGTTGCTATAGACGGTGTTGGCTCACCACTTAAAAAAATGCCTGACTTTTATAAGACTCCTTGCCCAAAATGTGGGGCTGGATCAGAGAGAGAAACAGACACTTTTGATACTTTCTTTGAGTCTTCTTGGTATTTTGCACGATACACTTGTGTCGATCAAAAGAATGCCATTTTAGATGAGCGTGCTAATTATTGGCTTCCAGTAGATCAGTATATTGGGGGTATAGAGCATGCCATATTACATCTTTTATATTCTCGTTTTTTTACAAAACTCCTGCGCGACGAAGGCATTGTTGAAACAGGCGAACCATTTACCAATCTGCTCACGCAGGGCATGGTGCTTAAAGATGGCGCAAAAATGAGTAAATCAAAAGGAAACACTGTTGACCCACAAGAAATGATTTCAAAATATGGGGCAGATACTGCACGACTCTTTATTTTATTTGCAGCACCTCCAACACAAGATCTTGAGTGGTCAGACACTGGCATAGAAGGCTCACACAGATTTATAAATAAGTTTTTTCGTCTTGTAAGTGGTTTTGTAGAAACAAAAAAAGGCGAGAGTGTTTCAGCGCTAAACTCCTTAAACCTTACAGAAAAGCAAAAATCGATTCGTCAAAAAACTCACCTTGCCTTACAGAAAGTAGGTGATGATTTTGGAAGGCGGCATTCCTTTAATACCGCAATAGCGGCTATGATGGAACTAAACAACACACTGTCAAAATATACTGATGATTCACAAGAAGGCCTGGCCATTAAGCAAGAGGCAATTGAGATAATGGTTAAATGTCTCAGTCCTGTAATGCCTCATGTTTGTCACCACCTTTGGTTTTTGTTAGGCGGAACAGAAGCAGTAGTTAATTCAAGCTGGCCTAAAGTTGATGATTCAGCGCTTATTCAAGAAAATGTTCAACTAATAGCGCAGGTAAATGGAAAACTAAGAGCAAAGATAATAGTGCCGCTAGACTCTGAAACTAAATTGGTAGAAGAGGTTGCGCTTTCTGACGAGAAGGTTTTAAGGTTTACTGAGGGAAAGCGAATAATCAAGGTGATTGTTGTGCCAAACAGACTTATCAATATTGTTGTGAAGGATTAAGAGCACAATATAACCTGCTTAATAACCAAGCATTTTTTCTACTTGTTCTCTTAAAATTAGCTCCATTACAAAACCCATTTTTCCGCCTGGAACAACGAGCGTGTTTGGTCTTGACATAAATGAGCCTGCCACCATGTCTTGCAAATAAACAAAGTCACAATACTTGTGGTCTTGAAATCTAACAACAACAAAACTTTCATCTTGTGTTGGTATATCTCTAGCTATAAAAGGGTTTGATGTGTCCACAGTTGGAACCCTTTGAAAGTTAATATGTGTTCTTGAAAACTGGGGAGTGAGATAGTTTATATAATCCCACATACGTCTGTGAATTGTATCAACGGTTGCCTCTGCAGAATAGCCTCTTTGTTCCTTGTCTCGGTGAATCTTTTGAATCCATTCAAGATTAACAACAGGCACAACGCCTATCAAAAGATCAACATATTTAGCTACATCAATAGCTCCGTCTTTAACGCCTCCATGCAGGCCCTCATAAAACAACAAGTCACTATCTCTGCCAGCATCCTCCCACTCAGTAAACTCGCCCGCTTTTCTACCAAAAGGGATGCCCTCTTCATCAGTATGGATGTAGTAGCGGCGCTTACAGTGGCCCTTCTCGCTATAATCTTTAAACGTTTGTTCAATCAGATCAAAATGATTAGCTTCAGGCCCAAAATGACTAAAGTACTTGTTTCCTTTTTTGTCTTCAAGCTCCATTGCAGTCTTCATCTGCTTACGGTCAAACTTATGAAAACTATCCCCTTCAATAACTACTGGCTTAGCACCAACCCTTCCAAATATATGATTGAATGCGTTTTTTACGGTCGACGTTCCAGCTCCAGAGGACCCAGTTATAGCAATTACAGGATGTTTTTTTGACATAACCCTACCATTTGTAAGTAATTGAAGTTATTATCTTACAAATACAGGTTATACGTTAGTAAATAAATTCATAACCCAAATTAATTTAATTCAAGTTATTTGAGTCTTAAATTTAGAAGTCGAGATTATCAACCTTAAGGGCGTTTTCTTCGATAAAGTTTCTTCTTGGCTCAACCTCGTCGCCCATAAGGGTTGTAAAAACATCATTAGAGGCAATCGCATCCTCAATTTTAACTTTAAGCATCACTCTTGACTCAGGGTTCATTGTTGTATCCCAAAGCTGGTCTGGATTCATTTCACCCAAGCCCTTATATCGCTGGAAACCTTGGCCCTTTCGTGCTTCAGCTAATAGAAAATTAAGCGCAGTAGAGAAGTTTGGTGTTTTTATTTCCTTTGCCCCTTTTTGAACAAATGTTTCGTCAGTAAACATGCTCTCAACCTGACTAGAATACCTCTCTATATTTTTGTATTCCTTGGATTCAAAAAAAGCTGTATCAAGAAATGATGCGCTTGTTTCAACACCAAATGTTTTCATAGAGTAAGAAACACTATTATCAGAAAAATCAAGGTTGTGACTCTCAGACATTGAACTACTATTGTTCATTTTTTGCTGTAGAGATTCACACCACTCTTTGGCTTTATTTGTGTCCTTTAAATCCATCTTTGGCATACCAAGAAGCGCTTTCAACAAAAAATCATTATACTTTTTACCAAGTTTTTCGATAACTCCAATGGTCTCATAATAACTGGATACAATTTTTTCTAGTGCAACTCCTTGAATGGCTGGTGTGTCGTTATTAACAAAAAGGCTGGCGTCGTGGATTGCCTCTTGCTGCAGATATTCGTCAAGTTCCGCGTCATCTTTTAAATATCGCTCTTGTTTTCCTTTTTTGATTTTATACAAAGGTGGTTGCGCAATATAAAGATAGCCATTTTCTATAAGCTCTGGAAAGTACCTATAAAAAAAGGTTAATAAAAGGGTTCTAATGTGGGCGCCATCAACATCTGCATCGGTCATAATAACGATCTTGTGGTACCTGAGTTTTTCTATGTCATACTCTTCTTTACCGATTCCACAACCCAGTGCAGTAATTAACGTTCCCACCTCTTGTGAAGAAAGAATCTTTTCAAATCTAGCTTTTTCAACATTTAATATCTTTCCCTTAAGCGGAAGAATTGCTTGTGTTCTTCTATCTCTTCCTTGTTTTGCAGAACCACCCGCTGAGTCTCCCTCAACAAGAAAAATTTCAGATTCGGCAGGGTCTTTTGTTTGGCAATCACTTAGCTTTCCAGGAAGCCCAGCAATATCTAATGCCCCTTTTCTGCGCGTCATTTCACGAGCCTTTCTAGCTGCGTCGCGGGCTCTTGAGGCCTCAAAAATTTTACTTATTATTATTTTAGCTTCTGCTGGATTTTCTAGAAGATACTCACCCAGTTTTTCGTTAACAGATGACTCAACAGGGGCTCTAACCTCAGAAGAGACAAGCTTATCTTTAGTTTGAGAAGAGAATTTTGGATCGGGAACCTTAATAGATAGTATAGCCGTTAATCCTTCTCGGGTATCTTCACCGGTAATCGCTGCTTTTTCTTTTTTAGCTAAACCAGATGCATCAATAAAGCTGTTAAGGGTTCTGGTTAGCGCAGCCCTTAAACCAGCAAGGTGGGCCCCTCCGTCTCTTTGAGGTATGTTGTTTGTAAAACAATAAACACTCTCTTGATAAGAGTCACTCCATTGAAGCGCCACATCAACCGATATGTCATCTTTTTCAGTAGAGATAGAAATAATATCACTGTGTATTGGGTTTTTTGATTTGTTTAAATGTTCAACAAAAGCGGTAATGCCGCCTTCATAAACAAACACATCTTTTTTATCTGATCTCTCGTCATTAATTTCAATATGAACACCTGAATTTAAAAACGAAAGTTCACGCAACCTGTTTGACAGTGTTTCAAACTTATAAACTGTTTCTGCGAAAATCTCAGCACTTGGTTTAAAGTGAATGGTTGTTCCAGAAAAGTTTGTTTTGCCGGTTGTCTTTATGGGCGCTTTGGGTACACCCAAAACATAGTCTTGTTCGTAGACTTTGCCATCTCTAGAGATGGTTAAATGGAGTGATTCAGATAAAGCATTAACAACAGAAACACCAACACCGTGCAGCCCGCCAGAGACCTTGTATGAGTTGTCGTCAAATTTACCGCCAGCATGAAGAACCGTCATAATAACTTCGGCAGCAGAGATTTTTTCTTCCGGATGAATATCAACAGGAATACCCCTACCATCGTCAGTTACAGATATAGAGTTGTCGTCGTGAATTACAACCTCAATTTTTGAGCAGTGGCCCGCTAAAGCCTCATCAATAGAGTTGTCAACAACCTCGAAAACCATGTGGTGCAAACCAGTGCCATCATCTGTATCACCAATATACATTCCAGGGCGCTTTCTAACAGCGTCCAAACCCTTTAAAACCTTAATATTAGAGGCTTGGTATTCTTCGCTCATAAAGACCCTTTAAAAATAAATTTATTATACCACGCCTATCCAGTTTAGCGTTATTTCATCTGCTTTTTTTAGAGGTTATTTTGTGTTTGAAAAAGAGAACTACATTGCCTCTAAAACCCCTTTTTTTATTTCAAAAATAGTTGACTTTTTTGTGTCTAATGGTAAATTTTTGTTACCTATATCTGTAATAAAAATTTGAATATTAGTTTCAGTTAAAAAGTTAATGACAGATTTAATTTTGACGTCGTCAAGCTCTGAAGAAATATCGTCAATTAATACAACTGGGTTTAATTTATTTTCAACTAAGGCCATAACTTGAAGCATCCAGAAAACAATTGACATTTTTTTCTGCTCGCCTCTAGAAAGGTAGTTCTCGTTTTTATTGTTTAAAAAAAATTCAACGTTTGCTCTATGGGGACCATAATTTAAATATTTGGTTTTTAAAAAAGTGTTTTTGTTTTTCAAAAGGTATTCAAATATTTGTGTTTGGTTAAGAGCATCAACCTCTTTTGGCCAGCCTGTTTGAATTTGAAAATTAAAAACCTCTTTAGATTTAATTAAACTATTAAGTTTATTATGTGAATCTTTTTTTAGGGTGCTTAATAATTTTTCTATATAGCTCGTTCGATCATTTGTTATCTCTACTGACAGATTAGCAAACTGTTCAAACCATTCTTGAAGGCCAGTATTGTTGCCACCTGCCAACAATGTATTAATACTTTTTAGCGTTTTTTTATATGTTTTATATGTTTTGAGGGTGTTTTTATTGTTATGAAAAACCCCCCAATCAAGGTAAGATCTTTTAAGTTTCGGTGAGCCGCCAACAACAAACCCGCGATCAGGAGAAATAATTTGTATAGGGAGAATTTGACTTAAAAAACTATTACTAGAGATTTTTTCATTGTTAATTAAAACAACACTTTTATCACGAGATTTTTTTATGCTAACTTTTTGTGAGTCTACAACTGCAGATATTTTTATTTGTTGATCATCAAATGGAACAACGTCTCTAAAGTTCTTGGTTTTAAAAGACCTACCATGACCTAAATAATAGATTGATTCAATAAAGTTTGTTTTACCTTGTCCGTTTTGACCAAGTATTAAATTAATGTTGTTGTTTGGAAGCAGGTATTGATCTGCTAAATTCCTAAAGTTTAAAACATGTAGCTTTTCAATGATTGCCATTAAACACAGTTACTAAATTCTCATCGGCATAATAATGTAGTGATAGCTCTCATCATCAATGGCACTTAATAAACAAGACTTGTTTTCACCACCCGGTATCACCATATTGATCTCCTTAGAGGTAAGTTTTTCGAGAACTGATATTAGATAGTGAATATTAAATGCAATTTCAAGTTCTTTCTCTTGTTTGGTTACTTCAATTTGAGTCTCAGCCCTGCCCCTTTCTGAGTGAGAAAAAATACTAAGTTTGTCGTCGCGAAATACGAGCTTTACACCCTTGGTTCTCTCGTCAACAAATATAGAGGCTTGTTGTAAACTAGATAAAAAGTCTTCACGATCAATCACAATAGTGTTACTAAAGTCTGTTGGCATTACTTGTTTGTAGTTAGGAAAATTACCATCAATAAGTCGACTAATGATCTTAGTGTTTGAGTCGATCAGTGAAAAATAATTATCCGAAAGGTGTATTTCTGCGATGTTTTGCGAGCTTTTATTTAATAGTTTAGTCAACTCCAGCACTGCTTTTCTAGGGAGAATCACAGTCTTTTTTTCTTCTAAACTATTTTCTTGACTGACCTCACCAATCGAAAGTCTGTGGCCATCTGTTGCAACAACCGTTAATGAGTTTTTGTTTAGTTCAAAAAACAACCCGTTTAAGTAAGCTCGAATATCTTGATTTCCCATTGAAAAACTAGTATTTTCAATTAACTCTTTGAGAGTTTCTTGCTTAATTTTGATAACACTTGTATTTTGGGTTTTTGGTAAAGCTGGAAAATCTAAATGATTAAATGTATTAAGTTCAAAAGTGTTTTTATTGGCATTTAGATAGACTTTGTTTTCTTCTATTTTGAATTTTATTTGTGTTTTTTCTGGAAGTTTTCTTACAATATCAATTAGATCTTTTGCGTAAATTGTAAACGTAACCTCTGTGTCACTTTTTATTGTATTTGATGCACTTATTTCTAACTCCATATCAGTGGTTGTTAGCGTAAGCTTTTTTTCTTTTAATTGAATTAGTACGTGAGAGAGAATTGGAAGAGTTTGTTTTTTTTCAACAACCCCTATTACAGTTTGTAGTGGCTCTATGAGTTCTTCAACGCTTAATTCAGTGTTCATAAGTAACCTTTCTTATTAAATTAATTATTGTTATTATTAGTCTGTTTATTTTTTGTTAATTACTATCTTTTTTTAAAAAAAATCAATTGTTTGAGCGGTGACTATGTTGTTAATATCTTTTTTATTTAATATTTAAGATGTTAACTTGTCCACTAATTATAAGATGTTTTGTTAATTACTAACAACCCAAGTAGTAATTTATTTGTTTATAAGTTAGTAATTTTAATCTTTATGTTTTCAATGTCATTTTTGATCTCTTCATTCGAAGCAATAAGTCCCTTAAGCTTTTCACAAGAATAAAGCACTGTAGAGTGATCTCTGTTTCCAAAGTTTTGGCCTATTTTAGCTAACGACAATGATGTTAAGTCGTGGCATAAATAGATTGCCATTTGTCTTGCTTTAACTAGGTGCTGTTTGCGGGAGCTTGAAACCAAATCTGAAACCGTAATTCCATAATACTTACTGACTGTTTTTTGTATTTCATTAACCTCAATAAAAAGTTTTTTTGGTTTTATGAGGTCGCCCAAAGCCCCCTCAACGACGTCTTTGGTAATAAGAGAGTGGTCGATTTGAGAGAAGTCTACAAAGGCCTTTAGTTTCAGCAACGCCCCTTCAAGGTCTCTAACATTTGACATTACATGGCTCGCAATAAAAAGGGCAACATCCTCTGAAAGGTTAAGAGATATTTGTGGGTTTTGTGATTTTTTAAGGAGAATAGCAGCCCTCATTTCAAGTTCTGGCGGAGAGAGTTGCAAGTTTAGTCCTTGGGAAAATCTTGTTTTTAGCCTGTTTTCAAGGTCCTTGATGTTTTTTGGGGGTTGGTCGCATGTAAAAATAATCTGTTTTTTTGTGCTGAATAAAAAATTAAAGATATGAAAAAATTCTTCTTGCGACTTGTCTTTTCCTGCAATTAAATGAATATCATCAACCAACAAAAGATCCGCTGACTGGTAAAAAAGCTTTACGTTTTCAATTGTGTTGTGGCGAAGGCTTGTTGTGATGTTCCTAACAAAATCCATTAGAGGCACGTAGATAATTTTTGAGCTTGGGTTTTTTTTAAGAGCAAGATGTCCAGCTGCCTGCATTAAATGCGTTTTGCCCAACCCAGACTCACCATAAATAATAAAAGGGTTATAGGGAGACGCCCCAATTTTTTCTGCTATCTGCCTACTTGCTAGGGCGGCGACCTGGTTTGCACTTCCTAAAACCAAATTATCAAAGGTGTATTCTGGAAACAAGGGTGTAGTGTGATGTTTTTTAGCGCCTGCTGTTTTTTTGCTAGACTCAACAACACCAAACCTTACTTTAAGTTTACGATCACACTCAGAGACTGCCAAAATAATTGCTGCCTCTAAGTTTTGGTGTTTATGTATGTACTTGAGTGCAGACGCACTAGGAGCGTTTAGATAAAGTATTTCATTTCTTTCCGTCGCTTTAAGCGGCTTAACCCATACGCTAAACTCTCCTAACGGAAGAGAGTCTTTTAGGGAGTCTAAGCATTCAGCCCAAGTCTGTGACATTTTGGTAAATAAAACATGAAATCAAAAATCTAATGATACCTGTAATGACGATAAAGATGATTAAAGCATTTGGTAGAATAGTTTGATTTTAATCTTGTTAATATTGTATAACTAGCCCATGAAAAACAATCCTTACAGCAAGCTTTTTGAGCCAGTAAAAATAGGCCCAGTTGTAACAAAAAACCGATTCTACCAAGTGCCACATTGTTGTGGAATGGGACACCTAAGACCAAAAGCACATGCCGCTATGAGAGCTTTAAAAGCAAAAGGGGGTTGGGGGGTTGTAAGCACAGAAGAGGCAGAGATACATCCAAGCTCCGATTTGTCGCCATATGTTGAACAAAGAATATGGGACAAAAGAGATATTCCAGCTCTAAGTCTTATGACAGAAGCTGTTCATGAGCATGGGGCTCTTGCGGCAATAGAATTAGCCCACAATGGAAACCATGCTGCTAACTTATATTCAAGGCTACCTGTTATTTCGCCTGTAAGTCAATCTATAGATCTTGTTTATCCCAAACAAACTAGGCGCATGAATAAGAAAGATATTGCTGAGTTTAGGCGCTGGCATCGTAACGCCGCTTTAAACGCAAAAGCCGCTGGTTTTGATATTATTTACGTCTATGCGGGCCATGGCATGACGCTTACCCAGGAGTTTCTGCTTCCAGAAATTAACGATCGTACTGACGAGTATGGCGGCAGTATTGAAAATCGAGTTCGTTTAACACGGGAGTTGCTTGAGGAAACTAAAGACGCTGTTGGGGACACCTGTGCAGTAGCTTTTAGGTTTGCTGTTGACGAGCTTAAGGGTTCAGATGGAATGCAATTCTTTGAGGAAGGAAGAGCGGTAGTTGAAATGCTGGCAGAAATTCCTGACCTTTGGGATGTAAATGTTTCTGACTGGGCTAATGACTCACAAACTTCTCGTTTTGAGCCAAATGAGGGCTATCAAATTCCATATGTTGAATTTGTGAAAAGCATAACAACAAAGCCAGTAGTTGGGGTTGGTCGGCTTACATCTCCAGACCTAATGGTTAGTCTAATTGAGCGAGGAGCTATAGATCTTATTGGTGCAGCGAGACCTTCAATAGCAGATCCTTATCTTCCTAACAAAATAAAAGCTGGAAAGACTGATCAAATAAAAGAATGTATTGGTTGTAATATTTGCGTCTCGAGCGATAATTTTGCAGTTCCAATTCGATGTACACAAAATCCAACTATGGGCGAAGAATGGAGAAGGGGCTGGGATCCAGAGTTTATTAAGCCAAAAGTATCAGACCAAAAAGCACTCGTTGTTGGCTCTGGACCAGCGGGACTTGAGTGTAGTCTTCAGCTCGCAAGGAGAGGATACGAGGTAATTTTAGCTGAATCAGAAAATCAGCTGGGCGGAAGGGTTTTGTTTGAGTCAAGCTTGAAAGGCCTGGAGGCCTGGAGGCGGGTTGTTGACAACAGGGTTCATGAAATTCTCCAAAAAAACAATATTGAAATATATAAAGAAAGCCAGCTTACCTCGCTTCATATTAATGAGCTTGGAATTAAAAACATTTTTTTAGCGACAGGCTCAAAATGGCGAAAAGATGGAATTGGAAGAAGTAGAAGAAGCCCAATAATAGGAATTGAAAGCGTCGAGGTTTTTACCCCAGAAGAGATTATTCAGGAAGAGCAAAATATCAAAGACTCAATCATTGTTTATGATGATGAGCAGGGGTACCTGGCTGGAGTACTGGCAGACCATCTAAGTGAAAAGGGTGTCGATGTAATCTTTATTACGCCTGCTAGCGTTGTCTCTCCATGGACAGAGTCAACCCTAGAGCAGAAAAGAGTTCAGAAGTCCCTTATAAGTAGTGGTGTTAAGATTGTTTGTAACAACTTAATCGAAAAAATTGAGAACCAAATAGCCTACCTTGAGTGTGTTTTCACTGGGGCCAGCACACAAATATCCTGCCAATCAATAGTTATGGTAACTGAACGAATACCAAATACCTCTCTTTATGAGCAGCTAATTAATCAAAAACCAAACAAGAAAACACAGCCTGCCGCTATAAATATTCAGCTGATTGGAGATGCAGAGGCCCCTGGTCTAATTGCTGATGCCGTGTTTGCAGGTCATTTGGCGGCTCAAAACTTTGAGACAGCTGAGACAGACATTCAAAAAGCATTGTTTATGCGTGAGATGCCAAGCCTTAAATAATTAACATTAAGTTAGCTCTTAAGGCTTGTTCCTAATTGATTTTCTATGTGTTTTAGAGTAACATTGCCCTCTTTTTATATAGGCCAAAAAAGATGCGCAATACGATAGTTGCTGGAAACTGGAAAATGAATGCCAGCAAAGACGCAGTTAAAAGTCTTGTCAACGGCATATTGTCTGGAATGGGTGACGTTAGCGCAGAGGTAGAGGTTTTAGTTTGTGCTCCATTTCCATACTTATCACAGGTTGAAACTTTAATTAGTGGGTCCAGTTTAATGCTTGGTGCACAAAATCTAAATGTGAATGTCTCAGGAGCTTTTACTGGAGAGGTAAGCGCAGAAATGATTAAAGATTTTGGCGCTAAGCACGTTATTGTTGGACATTCTGAAAGAAGAAGTTTATATGGTGAAACTAGTGAAATTGTTGCCAAAAAAACAAAAGCTGCGATTGATTCTGGCTTGACGCCACTTCTTTGTATTGGAGAGTCTCTTGATCAAAGAGAGTCTGGAAATACAGAGGCAGTTATTTCAGAGCAGCTTACTACAGTTGTTAGGCTGATTGGAATAGAGGCATTCAAAAACATTATTATTGCATATGAGCCTGTTTGGGCAATTGGAACAGGCATGACAGCTACCCCAGAACAAGCACAAGCAGTTCACATGTTTATTCGTAATCTTCTTGCGAGTAGCAATCAAGATATAGCTGAAAAAACACCTATACTGTATGGCGGAAGTATGAATGCTGGCAATGCATTAGAGCTTATCTCTTGTCCAGATATAGATGGCGGTTTAATTGGCGGTGCAGCGCTAAAAGCAGAAGATTTTTTACAAATTTGTAAGGCAGGTTAATATGACATTTCAAATTATTTTAGTGGTTCATGTATTGTTGGCCCTAGGCCTAGTAGGACTAATTTTAATTCAACACGGAAAGGGCGCTGATGCTGGGGCTGCGTTTGGTTCTGGAGCAGCGGGATCAGTTTTTGGTGCAAGAGGCGCACACTCTTTCCTTTATAAGCTAACGGCAATTTTAGCGAT
>ENA-OWNS01000864-OWNS01000864.1-marine-metagenome-genome-assembly--contig:-NODE-864-length-13131-cov-12.492723_pt1 | contig 13131 bp, 10 predicted proteins | sample MGYA00238137_ERZ651772 | MGnify/ENA primary metagenome ERZ651772 (study PRJEB26903, sample SAMN06264699) | marine metagenome | isolation source: Columbia River Estuary | place: USA:Columbia River... | reverse complement strand
GGGATGTTAGTTGATGGTGCCATAGTTGTTGTCGAATACGCAGATAAACGCATAGCTGAAGGTACTGGCCCAATGGAAGCATATGGTTCAGCTGCCAAAAGAATGTTCTGGCCCATCGTTTCCTCAACGGCAACTACATTATGTGCATTTTTACCAATGTTATTTTGGCCAGGTGTGCCTGGTGAATTTATGCGAATGTTACCCATAACATTAATATACGTTTTATCAGCTTCATTACTTGTTGCTCTTATTTATCTACCAGTAATTGGTGGAGTAGCTGGAAGATTAACACGTATTTTAGAGAACATTTCTAACAGTTTGAGAAATAATTCAAAACTCATAGTGCGCTTATTGTTAGTAATGGCATCAATTGCAGTCATTTTTGCTGGTGTAATTCAATTGGTAAATGGCATTGCTGTTATTGGTGCAGTATTATTTTTCACTGGATGCATGGCTACTTCAGCCACAACAAGTTCTTTGAAATCCATATCAAAAAGTAATAATGATTTAAAGCCAAACCTTTATGCACGTCTGATTACTTTAATTGTTAGTAAATGGTACATGCCAGCTGTAATGATAGGTCTAACAATATTTTTCTTAATAACAGTTTTCTCTGTTTTTGGAAAAAATAATAATGGTGTAGAATTCTTTGTTACCACAGAGCCAGAGAACGCCATAGTTTATGTGCGTGCTCGAGGCAATTTATCCTTAGCTGAAAAAGATATCCTAGTTGAAAACGTTGAAGGTTTAATCAAAGACATCGATGGCATACAAAGTGCATTTGCATTTGCTGGAGATGGCGGGTTGGATAATAACACTGGTGGAGCTACTGCTCCACTAGATACGATTGGGCAAATCCAAATTGAAACTACACCTTGGGAAGCGCGGCAAGGCTCACCATCAGGTTTTGATATTCTTAAAGCAGTAGAGGCAAGAATTGCAGATGTTCCTGGTGTTCAAGTGGAAATCTTAGAACTTGCACAAGGTCCTGCTTCTGGCAAACCATTAACTCTTAGAGTTAAAGGATCAAACTTTGATGACTTAAAGACAGCAGCAGGAATTATTCGCAATCATTATGAATCTATTGATGGTCCAATTAAAATTGAAGATACACGGCCACTTCCTGGTATTGATTGGCAAGTAGATGTTGATGTTGAAAAAGCAGGTAGATACAAAGCGGATGTTGCACAGGTTGGGGCAATGGTACAGCTTGTTACACGTGGTCTGAAACTTGGGGATATGACTGTAGATACATCTGATGAAGATATTGATATTCGCGTACGACTTCCAAAAAAGGATAGACTTCTTTCTACTCTAGAAACATTACGCGTTAGGACAAACTCTGGTTTAATTCCAATATCAAACTTCATCACTTTAAAACCAGTTGAGAAACTTGGCCAAATTGATCGTGATGACAGCAAAAGGTACTTTGATATTAAAGCCGATGTAGCAGAGGGAATTAATGCTGGCGAAAAAATTGCAGAAATAACAAAATGGCTTGAAGAAGAAGAACGCTTACCAAATGGAATTGAGTGGGAATGGAAAGGTGATCAAGAAGAGCAAGCAGAAAGTTCAGCATTTCTAGGTAAAGCCTTTCTTGGCGCTTTAGGATTAATGTTTGTAATTTTGTTGGCACAATTTAATTCATTTTATAACTCTGCACTTGTTTTAATAGCCGTTGTTCTTTCAACTGCAGGAGTTTTAATCGGAATGCTAGTCATGAACCAAGCATTTAGTGTTATTATGACTGGAACAGGAATAGTGGCTTTGGCAGGAATTGTTGTTAATAATAACATTGTTTTAATTGATACTTATCAAGAGTATTCAAAAAACATGCCAGCACTTGAAGCTATTTCAAAAACTGCACAAGCCAGAATTCGACCTGTTCTTTTAACTACAATAACAACTATGGCTGGTTTAACACCAATGATGCTGGGCATTTCAATTGATTTTATAAATGGTGGATATTTTATAGATCAGCCAACTGCGCTCTGGTGGAAACAGCTTGCAACTGCAGTAGTTTTTGGGCTGGGAATTGCAACTGTTTTAACCCTTGTTCTGACACCATCATTGTTAGCACTAAGAGTTTGGGTTAGCAGAGGTGCCTATGCTGGTTTTACAAGGCTTTTGAGGCTTAAATCTATTGCACGCTAATCTAATTAATTATTAGAAGAGACTGGCATTAGACTGCCAGCTCGGCTTCTGACTCTTGGATATGCCACATTTTAGTATATCGGCCATTAAGATTTAAAAGCTCGTCATGTGTGCCTTTTTCAACAATACAACCTTGTTCCAAAACAATAATCTGATCAGCATCAACGACTGTCGATAAACGGTGTGCAATTGTTATAACAGATCTTCCCGAACCTAATCCTCGTAAACTATCTTGGATGTTTCTTTCAGTTTCTGTATCTAACGCCGAAGTTGCTTCATCCAGTACTAATATGGGAGGGTTTTTCAACAAAGTACGTGCAATACCTACTCTTTGCTTTTCGCCTCCAGATAACTTTAATCCTCTTTCGCCAACAGTTGTATTATAACCATCAGTTAAACTAATTATAAAATCATGTATTTTTGCTGACTTGGCAGCAGCTATTATTTCATCTTCCGACGCACCATCCCGACCATAAGCAATATTATATCCTATAGTATCGTTAAACAGAACAGTATCTTGGGGAACAATCCCTATAGAGTTATGAACAGATGCTTGCGTTACGTTACGAATATCTTGTCCATCAATTTTTAAACTTCCAGAATTTACATCATAAAACCTAAAAAGAAGACGCCCGATAGTTGATTTACCAGAACCCGAGGGGCCAACGATGGCAACTGTCTCACCTTTTTTTATTTTCAGCGATAACTTGGATAGTATAGTTCTTTCTGGATCATAGCCAAATGTAACGTTATCAAATTCAATTTGACCACCTTTTATATTTAAATCTTCGGCATTTGCCACGTCAATTACTTCTTGAGGTTGACCAAGAAGATCAAACATTTCGCCCATATCAACTAATGCTTGTCGAATTTCACGATATACTGTTCCCAGAAATCCCAAAGGCATTGTTATTTGAATCATATAGGCATTTGCCATAACAAAATCGCCAACACTCAATTCTCCCCTTTGAACAGCCATAGCAGCCAATATCATTACTGTAATTAATCCCCCAGTGATAAGGAGTGTTTGCCCAAAATTTAAAAAAGCTAATGAATAACTGGTCTTCAATGCAGCAGCTTCATAACCTCGCATACTTTCATCGTATCTTAGCGCTTCTCTTTCTTCAGCACCAAAGTATTTTACTGTTTCAAAATTCAATAAACTATCAATAGCTTTTTGATTAGCATCAGTATCTTTATCATTCATTTCTTTACGTACTTTCACCCGCCATTCTGTGACGGAAAAAGTAAACCAAATATATAAGACAATCGTAATCAAAACGATTGCCATATAGATAAAACCAAACTCTAGATAAAAAATACCTGCAACAATTAACAATTTAAGAATTAGTGGCCCAATTGAGAAAAGCATAAACCTTAATAAAAACTCGACCCCCTTAACACCACGCTCCATTACTCTACTTAATCCACCAGTCTTGCGTGTAATGTGATACCTGAGAGATAATCGATGCATATGCCTAAATGTCTCTAAAGCTAGTTGGCGTAGAGCACGTTGACCTACTTGTGCAAATATCACGTCTCTAAGTTGGCTAAATCCAACTGACAAAATGCGCATAACACCATAAGCAACAACCATACCGAGTGCACCTGCAGTCAACATAAATATAGTTTGATCTTCATCCGCTCCCGGAGCAAGGGCATCAACAGATACTCCATAAAAGTATGGTGCCAGTAATCCTAGTATTTCACCAAGTACTAATGCCAGCATTGCAAGAACAACTCTAAATTGTATATCTTTTCGCGATTTTGGCCACAAATATGGTAAAACAGATTTGATCACGTTCATTGCTTGTCCGCTTTTCAAATTTGCTGATGAAGTAGTGGGTCTCAATGTAATTAATCTCCGTTGAAGTCTTAACATAGTATTATGCTTCAAACTTGACTAGTTAATTCAAACTAAACTTTGTGAATATTATTTTTCAGGTATTTGGAACACTTGACCTGGATAAATTAAATCTGGGTCTTTTATTGAATCTCGGTTAGCTTCAAAAATTTGAACATATCTCATACCGAAGCCATATTTTAATTCTGCTAACTTCCATAGCGTAAAGCCAGGTTGTATTGTGGCCTGACCATCTTCCATTTCACGAATTACACGTTGGAAAGGACTCTCTACACGATCTACAACTTTACCTTCATTATTGATTGCATCAACTCTTAGCGTATAAATACCTTCTTCAATGTTAGGTATTTCAAAGTTCCACTTTCCATCAGTAACTTCTCCTAAAACAACTGGTTTATTATCAACATATACCCGAACTATCTGCTCAGATGATGCCCTACCAGCAAGAATTACATCGCCACTGGCAGCATAGTTAATTGTATCTAATGAAAGAGGTTGAATCTTTGGAGCTATATCGTTTTGTTCTTGAACAATAATCTTACCATCAGATTCAGCAATAATAATTTTTGGGCCACTCCCTTCAGCCTCTTTATTTGGGATTATCAAGACTGTATCAGCAGATTTAATGTTGCTGTCATTTACATCTTCTAATTGTAATTCAAGTGGTTTTTCACCAGAAGGGATCGTGGTTAATATAGCAAAAGCTCCTGAAGCATCAGTTTCAGCAGTCTCCAACTCTTTTCCGTCTACCAACAATCTTACCTCACTATTAGGCTTAGCTGAACCTGCAATAATAGCAGATCCATCTTCATCTACTCTTACTAAATCAAATGCTGGATTATTTTCAATTACAGCTTCAGTCTCTGCTATTATATTTTCTTCAGTAACTACCAATGTCTCTTCCATAGTAGCTGCCTCTTCTTCGGACGAAGTCACCTTATCTTTAGTAACTGGCTCTACTTTCGCTGTAGTCACCTTATCTTTAGTAACTGGCTCTTCTTTCTCTGTAGTCACATTATCTTTAGCAATTGGCTCCGCTACAACTGTAGACGCTTCTTTTTTGGTGACAGGCAACTCTACACTTTCAACCACCTCTTCTTTAGTAGTGGGCACTTCTTCAGATTTGTTTATTTCTTCTTTGGTATCTATACTGCCTTTAACTGCAGGTATTTCTTTTTGGTCAATTGATTTCACCTCTGCAGGCCCTGCCTCATTGGAAACAGCTTCATTCACCTCAACTTTAACAATATCAAGATTATCTTCATCTACAGTTTCCATTACAATAAAAAATATTGCTAAAACTGCAAATGCAGCTGCAAAAGAAAGAATAACTTTATCTTCTGAACGATTTCCAAATGTCTTTTTGACACGTGAAGATTCCTTTAATTTGAGGATTTCAGTTTTTTTAGCATTCATATTCTCTTGCCCCCTTGGCGGTAGTTAATAATAGTTGTAAGTATAAACAATGAATTTACAACGCAAAAAATCCATATGTGTCTATTGCGCACATCGTGATGGTACAAAATCTAGTTATTTACAAGCAGCCACTGACACCGGAAATATGATTGCGCGTAATAGTATGCGCTTAGTATATGGTGCAGGAAACGTTGGGTTAATGGGTGAAGTTGCAAATTCTGCTCAATCAGGGAATGCAGAAGTATTTGGAGTTATACCAAAACACCTTCTTGAACAAGAAATTGGCAAAAAAGATATAGACACTTTTATAATTACTGAAAATATGCACGAAAGAAAAAAAATAATGGTGTTAAATTCCGATGCTTTTATCCTTTTACCGGGAGGGTTTGGAAGCTTGGATGAATTTTTTGAATTGATAACTTGGCGACAATTAGGATTGCACTCCAAACCATGTTTTATATTTAATGTAAACGGTTATTGGGATCCACTTTTGAAATTAATTGAGAACCAAATTTCAGAAGGGTTTGTACAATCTAATAATAAAAATTTTTATTCAATTGTGAACACTATTGATGAGCTGGAAACTAAATTAATTCAAGCTCTCTCATGACGGATAGCATAGTAAGAATATATTCCTAAACCTGTCCAAATTAAACCGAATGCTATCAAATGTATCCTACCTATTGGCTCCAAGAAAATGAATGTTGCTAATAGAAATTGCAATGTAGGATTTACATATTGGACTAAACCAACAGTAGCCAACCTTAATCTTTCCATTGCAAATGCCATAAGTATCAAAGGTACTCCAGTTAAAATTCCTGTAAATATAAGTGCTATACTCACTTTAATTTCACTTCCAAAGAAACCACCATCACGCCCCACAATTCCTTGCCACCCAAAGAAATGTGTTCCTGTTAGCCATATTAAAGCAATCGGGAGTAGACATACTACTTCCCAAAAGACTGACCTCATAGGGCCAATAGTTAAAGGCTTTTTTACTAGTCCATACAACCCAAATGTAACAGCAAGCATTATTGAAATGTATGGAAACTCTCCAACACCAAAACTTAATAAGACAACAGCAATAACTGCTAAACTGATTGCAAACCATTGTGATGGACTCAAGCGTTCACCTAAGAAAATGGCTCCAAATGCAACAGCTACTAATGGAAAAATATAGTAGCCTAAGCTTGATTGTGCCACTTTGCCAATTTGAACTGCATAAATAAAGAAAAACCAATTAATGCTTATAAAAATTGCAGCAAAACAAACACGCAAAAATGATTCCTTAGGAATTACAACTAATCCCCTTCTTGCTAATAAAATTAAACCAATGAATACAGACGTCCAGATTGTCCGATGAGAGAGGACTTCTAATGGTGGTACTTGCGAAATATAGCTGTAATAAAACGCAGAGAACCCCCAAATAGAACAGGCTAAAAACATAGCCAAAACACCTGCTGTTTCTCGCTTCAAATTAAGTCCAATCTAAAAAAGAAGCCCCGTTGAAATTCTCAACGGGGCCTTTTTGCTATGTGACCTAGATTCCATTGAAATCTAGTCCTCCCGTCACATTGCTTTGTTTGTTACATGTACAATGCAAATTTTAAAATAAGAGTCAATCAAATATCAAGACAAATACAATTAATTTATTTTATCAAGAACTAGCTAATCTTGCAGCTACATTTTCCCAATTAACTAAATTATCCAAAAAATTAGAAATATAAACAGGGCGTTTATTTCTAAAATCTATATAGTATGAATGTTCCCAAACATCACAACCTAGTAATGTTTTTTGCCCAAAACACAAAGGATTAACGCCATTTTCAGTTTTGGTTATCTTTAGGCTACCATCAGTGTCTTTAACTAACCAGCACCAACCAGATCCAAACTGACCAACACCAGCAGCACCAAAATCTGATTTAAATGCTTCAACTGAACCAAAGCTTTCAACAATAGCAGCCTCTAATTCACTTGGCATTGCTCGACCATCAGGCCCCATCATTTCCCAGAACTGATTATGATTCCAAAGTTGTGAAATGTTATTGAATATTCCATTTTGAGAAACACTTGTTGAATTGTAAGTACCAATTGTTATCTCTTCTAAGGATTTATTCTCCCATTCTGTACCAGAAATAAGTTTATTGCCGTTATCAACATACGCCTTATGATGTAAATCATGATGAAATTCTAATGTTTCAGCAGACATTCCACCTTTTGCAAGGGCATCATGTGAATATGGTAGTTCAGGAAGTTCAAAAGCCATGTTGGGCCTCCATAGATAAAGTTAATTTTCAATCTCTAATATAGCTTTTGTATCAAATAGGGAAAGCCTAAATAGTTTTAATTCTAATTATTCAAATTGGCAAAACTGCTAATCCAACTCGTCGCTCTTCTGATAATAATACATTATAAGTTCTACATGCACTTGGGCTATTCATTACTTCAAATGGAACACCTGCTTTTTCAAGTTTATTAGATATGGCTTTTGGTAATGGAGAAATTTCTTTTCCCATACCGATAAAAACAACATCATAATCGTCTTTATTTTCAATAATAGCAGCTAGATCATCTAATCCAGTCCAGTCAATAGATCCTTTTAAAGTCAAAAAAAGTGCACCTTTGTGAATTATATTAGAAACACGGAAAAACCCTGGCCCATATGAATCTACAGGTGGCTGTCCATTAAAAGAAACTTCATTTATTTCCACTTTTTTAACTCCAAATTGGTAATCCTATTATCGCGCTAAGTGCAATTAACGCGTATGCAATTCTACGATATATTATTTCTTTATTTGGGTTGAAAATTTTTTGCCCAACTAATCCACCTAATGTATACGGAACAGATAAGAACAAACCTATTACTAAAGGTATAAAAACCAATAATCCTTTAAGTAAGAAAACACCAAACATAACCAAATCAACAAAAAACAAATACAACATAGTATTTCCTCTAATTACAGATGCTGGTTTTAGGCTAGACATATAAGTCAAAATGACTGGAGGCCCAGAAATTCCTGAAATTCCAGACATAAAACCACCTAAAGAACCAATTGCCATAAGCATAATTTTGTTTAATGGGTTTTGGTAGCGCCAGCCACTTGCAAGTAGAATTAACATTGTCATGGATAATATTGATACTAACCAGCGAAATAAAACTGGATCAACTTGGGTAAGGAAATATACTCCAATTGGCAAACCTAGAATTGCACCAACAACTAACAATGAGACTTCAGTTGGCTCACCATCACGCCATGCTCTTGGCAATAATGCAATAGGACCAAAAATATCAAATGACATCATTATGATAATCGCCCAAACAGGGCTAGTAACTGCAGCTGCAATTGGCATAAAAACCAGAGCAGTACCAAATCCTGCAAAGCCACGAACCAATCCGGCAAAAACTACTGTAATTATTAACCAAGCTAACCCATCAAAAAAAAGAATTTGCTCAATTAAAGCTATCATGCATCAATGCCTGCAAACTGAGTGCCGGCTTTACCATCATTAGTTTTATCCCAATCGCGCTTAACTCCAAGACGCAATAAAATTGAAGACGCTACAAACACTGAAGAATACGTTCCAATTATAACGCCCCAGATCATAGCAAAAACAAATCCATGTATAACATCACCGCCCAAAATAAATAGACTAATCAATGCAATAAGTGTTGTTAAAGATGTCATTACAGTACGAGATAATGTTTCATTTATAGACATATTTAGTAGGTCTTTTAATAAGGTTTTCTTATATTTTCTTAAATTTTCTCGAACACGATCGAAAACAACAACTGTATCGTTGAGCGAATACCCAACTATAGTCAATAAAGCAGCAATTATCGCTAAATCAAATTTAATTTGCAAAAGACTAAAAATGCCAATTGTTATTACAATATCATGTACTAGCGCTGCAATAGCACCAACAGAAAACTGCCATTCAAACCTCAACCAGATATAAAATAACACAGCACCAATTGCAGCCAACACAGCTGTAATAGCTGCCTGAACTAATTCTCCAGAAACTTCAGGCCCAACACTTTCAACTTGAGGAAATGTTATTGTTTCGTCCAATGAAATCAAAGCTGCTTTTACTGCACGAATGACCTCAACCGTTGCAGCTTCTTCTCCACTTTGTGCTTCAAATCTGATTTGAGCAGCATTCAAATCTGGCTTTGTTACATCAAAAATTTCTGTTACCGTTACATCACCTAAATCTAGCGGCTTTAAAGCAGATCTATAAGCGCCTACGTCAACAGACGTTTGTGCATCAGTTCTTATTGTGGTGCCACCCAAAAAATCAATTCCTAAATTTAAGCCGTTAAAGAAGAATAAAAATATGGAAATAACCATAGCTAAAACTGAAGCACCAAAAGTAAGCCTAGTAGATTGAAAAAAATTAATTTTAATATTGTCTGGAACTAACTTTAAACGCATTCCAATCTCCTATATTTCTATTGATTTTGGACGCTTACGTTCTATCCAAATTGATATTAATAATCTTGTAACCCAAATTGCTGTAAATACAGATGTTACAATCCCAATTCCCAATGTAATAGCAAATCCTTTAACTGGGCCAGAGCCAAATACAAGTAAAATTACTGCAGCAATGAGTGTAGTAATATTCGCGTCTATTATAGCACTGAAAGCACGCTCATAGCCTAATTCAATTGCTTTTCGAGGATTTTTTGCTTTTTTAAGTTCTTCTCGAATACGTTCAAAAACAAGTACATTTGCATCCACTGCCATTCCTACAGTTAGTACTATGCCTGCTATTCCAGGCAAAGTAAGTGTTCCAGATATTACACTTAAAACAGCAAAAATTAATGCTACATTTATTATCAATGCAACATTAGCAAAAATTCCAAACAATCCGTAGCTCAAGCTCATAAATACAAGCACCGCAATAAATGCAACTATACAAGCTAAAGTACCAGCATCAATACTGTCTTGTCCTAGATCTGGTCCAACTGTTGACTCTTGTAAATATTCTAATTCTGCTGGCAATGCACCAGCGCGGAGTTGTATAGATAAAAGCGTTGTTTCTTCAACACCAAATTGACCTGTTATAATTCCAGAACCGCCAGAAATATGACTTTGTATTGTTGGAGCAGAAACAACTTCTTGATCTAAAACTATAGCAAAAGGTGTTCCTATATTCTCTGCTGTGTATTGCCCAAATATTCTTGCACCAGTTGTATTCAATCTAAAGCTAACTGCTGGACGATTATTTTGGTCAAAAGCAGGTTGAGCATCTGTTAAATGGTCACCATTTATAACAGGAGTTTTTTCTAAAACATAAAATACACCTTCTTCATCTTGTGCTGGTAAAAGTATTTGTCTATTTTTTACACGCTCATCAGAATTTGACGTTCTCTGAATAACTTTATGAAAAGTAAGTTTTGCAGTTTTACCTATAATACTCTTCAACTCTTCAGCTGAACCAATCCCAGGAACTTGTATTAAAACTCGATCTGTTCCTTGACGCTGTATGGTTGGCTCCCGTGTACCAGCTTCATCAACTCGTCGCCTGATTATTTCCAAAGATTGATCCATTGTTCGAGTATCAGTTGCTATTTTTTCAGCTTCAGATAGCTCAATAATGATTGTATCTTCTATAGAAGTTACGACAATATCTCTCGATCCAGCTCCTGATAAAGTTGTTACAGGCCTTGCTAATGCTGAAACAACTTCTACCGCATGATTTATCTGACTTGGTTCTGATATGCGCACTCGCAGATCATAATTTTCACCATCAATTCGACGTATAGTACCAATTGATGCTCGTTCTTTTCGTAGAGCGTTTCTGACTTCTGGCCAATAAGCATCCATTCTAGCTTCATACACCTGATCAACGCGCACTCTTGCAAGTAGGTGTGCTCCACCACGTAAATCTAAACCTAAATTGACCAAAGCACTTGGTAAGAAAGATGGCCAATTTGATGCTTGGGATATTATCTCAGGAGTATCGTTACCATTCTCCAACTGCATACGAGCATCATTTACACTCTCAACACGATTATAAAATCCATTTGGCATAGCAAAAAGAAAGCCGAGAACTACCACAACCCAGATTAGAATTTTCTTGGTTAGAGAGAATTGCAACATTTATAGATACCTAGAGTTATTTATTTTGCAGGTTCAGTTTTATTTAAAACTTGTGAAATCGTATGCTGTACAACTTTAACTTTTACACCAGAAGATATTTCAACTTCTACTTCGTTGTCAGTATTAACTTTTGTTACTTTGCCGATTAAACCTCCAGCAGTTACAATTTGATCACCTTTACGTACTGCGGCAACCATAGCTTGATGCTGTTTAACTTTTTTTTGTTGTGGTCTAATCATTAAAAAATACATGATCCCAAAAATTAAAATTAATGGCATAAAGCCACCTAATCCACCGGCGAAACCGCCACCAGCTGCTTGTGCAAATGCAGGAGTTGCAAACATATCAAAATCCTCAATGTTAAGGGGCATAAAATTACCCGTAATTTCTTTGCGTCGATACCTAACGGGTGTCAAATCAATAAGCAAGGACAACCCACTAAAGTTAGATATATTTAAATTAAAATATATTTAGATAAATATATTAACTAAAATAAGAAAGTTATTATTTCCCTCTTAACCTTACAACGTTTTTCGTGCATAAAGCCGAAAAAAGTATGAGGTTTTCTATGCATGATATTCGCACAATACGTGATGATCCAAATAAATTTGATGCAGCTTTAAAACGCCGTGGCGCAGAAGCAATCTCTAGTGTTATTTTAGATATAGACCTTGATAGAAGAGCCAAAATTACAAGTGCAGAAGCCGCCTTAGCAGAACGTAATACTGCTTCAAAAATGGTAGGCGCAGCAAAAGCATCAGGTGATGAAAATGAGTTTAATAGACTGCGAAATCTCGTTTCTGAAAAAAAAGCAGAAATTGCATCATTAGAAGAGTCAGCAAAAGAAATAGACAATAAATTAAGAAATCTACTTCTAACGATCCCAAATTTACCTTATGAGGATGTCCCTACTGGATCAGATGAAAATGATAACGTAGAAGTCCACAAATGGGGAGAACTTCCTGCTTTTGAATTTGATGCACTTGAACACTATGACATTAAATCGGTCTCAAAAGGTATGGATTTTGAGACTGCAGCCAAAATGTCAGGCTCTAGATTTGTTATATTATCAGGAGCAATTGCTAGGATTCACCGTGCACTTGCACAATTTATGCTTGATACGCATACAACCGAGAATGGGCTGACAGAAGTAAATACTCCCGTGTTAGTTCGAGATGAAGCAATGTTTGGAACTGGCCAACTGCCTAAATTTTCTGAAGATAGTTACCAAACTTCAAATGGATGGTGGTTAGTTCCAACATCAGAAGTTACACTGACAAATATTGCAGCCGACACAACTACAACTGAAGATAATTTACCAAGACGCTTTACGGCACACTCATTATGTTTTCGCTCAGAAGCAGGTTCTGCTGGTCGTGATACATCAGGCATGCTTAGACAACATCAATTCGAAAAAGTAGAGATGGTATCAATTGTTAAGCCAGAAGACTCTGACTTAGAATTAGATAGAATGACTAAATGCGCTCAAGGGATTTTAGAAAAATTAGAACTTCCTTATCGCACAGTTAAATTATGTACTGGCGATATGGGCTTCAGTGCAAAAAGAACAAATGATATTGAAGTTTGGCTTCC
>ENA-OWNS01000863-OWNS01000863.1-marine-metagenome-genome-assembly--contig:-NODE-863-length-13132-cov-3.923095_pt1 | contig 13132 bp, 14 predicted proteins | sample MGYA00238137_ERZ651772 | MGnify/ENA primary metagenome ERZ651772 (study PRJEB26903, sample SAMN06264699) | marine metagenome | isolation source: Columbia River Estuary | place: USA:Columbia River Estuary... | reverse complement strand
AATCAAATAAGATTTTATTATATTTTTTATATACTTAATTGATATTTTTTTTAATAAATATTTTAAATAAAATGAATAAAAATTATAAATTTTAATACATTTATTAAAATTATGTTATTTTGTCATTTTAAAACACATTTAATGTAAACTTTTTTTAAGTTTAATTACTAGCGGTTTAAATATCAAATGTATTACTTACTATATCCTAAAATGTTTACCAATTAAAATTGAATTTAGGCTTTTGAAGCTTTAATTGTTCAAAGCAGATAATGATTAGTCTGTTAATTCTTACTTTTTCTATTCCAATCCAAATTAGTTAAAAATTTTATCCATGAGCTCATTTGGAACTACTTTAAAAGTAAGCAGTAGGGGGGTGACTGTACCCAAAGAGGGAAGGAGCAACAAAAGCTTAGTCGCGACGCCCACCAAGTAAGCCCAGGCGAAAAGCCCAATACAGGAGAGTGAGGAGCGATGTGACAAAAGCAGCAACATAAGTCATGGCTGCAGCATTGAGAACTTTTCGGGCACCATCCAATTCTTTCTCGGTGACATATCCTCCTTTTTGCAGGCAGGCTATTGCCCGGCTGCTTGCATCAAATTCAACTGGAAGGGTAATTAGTGTAAAAAGTGTAACAACTGCTTGTAGTATCACAAAAACTAAGATTATAGTTGCAAAAGGAAACATTTTTAATACTCCAGCTCCAATTAATCCAAGAATCATAATTATATTCATTAGTTTACTGCTAAAACTTACCATTGGAACCATCTGTGATCTCATTTGTAACCATTGATAAGCAGTAGCGTGTTGAACTGCATGTCCGCACTCATGAGCTGCAATTGCTGCAGCTGTTACGTGTCTTCCTTGATAAACCTCAGGACTTAGATTTACAGTCCTATCCATAGGATTGTAATGATCAGTAAGTTTTCCTGGAACTGAAATTACTTTTACATCATTTATTCCATTATCATTTAACATTCTTTCAGCAATTTCTTTTCCACTCATGCCTGATACTGTTGGTACTTGGCTGTATTTTTTAACTTTACTTTTTAATCTTGAACTTACAATCCCTCCTACAATCATAAATCCTATCATTATTACCCAAATCATATTTTATTGTTTTTAGTTTTTGCAAAATTAGGAAATTCCTCAGCAGTATACAACAATATTATAGTAGTTTTGTAGTATTAAAAATTTATTGAATGAAACGACCACTTATATTAGTAGTTAATGATGATGGAATTTCTGCTCCTGGAATCAGAAATCTTATTAGAATTATGAATGATTTTGGAGATGTATTTGTTGTGGCTCCTGATAGTCCACAATCAGGAAAAGGACATGCAATTACGATTGAAGCAACTATTAGATGTGATAAAGTTATTATTGAGGATGGACCTCAAACTGAATATTCTTGTAGTGGTACTCCTGTTGATTGTGTTAAATTAGCTGTTAATCAGCTTTTAGATAGAAAACCAGATTTATGTGTTTCAGGAATAAATCATGGTTCAAATTCATCAATAAATGTTATTTATTCTGGTACTATGTCTGCTGCTGTTGAGGGTGCTTTAGAGGGAATACCATCAATTGGTTTTTCTCTTTTAGATTATGCACATAATGCTGATTTTTCTGAAGCAGAACAATACATCAGAAAAGTTACAAAAGAAGTTTTAGAAAATGGATTAGATGATGGTGTTTGCTTGAATGTGAATATTCCAAAAAGAATAGAGGGGGAAGAAATTAAAGGATTAAAAGTATGTAGGCAAGCTGATGCAAATTGGGAGGAGGAATTTGAAGAAAGAACTGACCCAAAAGGAAGAACATATTATTGGCTTACTGGTAAATTTATGAATTATGACAAAGGTACAGATACAGACGAGTGGGCTTTGGCAAATCATTATGTTTCAGTTGTACCTGTTCAGTTTGATGTTACTGCACATTCTTCATTAGTTTCTGTAAATAAACTTTTATTGAATGAATAAAGATGTAGCTAAAGGTTTTTCTGTTGGAGTAATTGCTCCAATTATTACATTAGTAGTTTATATTGCTTTTGTTTTGGAGGTGGAACTTGAAATTGCATTTGCTGAATTTGAAAGGTTAAATACATTAACGCATCATATTAGTTTAAGTGTATTTCTTACTAATATAATATTATTTTTTATGAATATAAAAACTCATAAAGAGGAAGTTGCAAAAGGAATTCTTGGAGCGACTCTTGTTTATGCATTTGTAATTGTTATAATCAAGTTCTTATAATGAAGTATTATATTATTACAGGAGAACCTTCTGGAGATTTACATGCAGCTAATTTAGTTTTTGAGTTAAAAAAATGCGATAAAAATGCGGAGATAAGAGCTTGGGGAGGGGACCGATTAATTGCTGAGGGTGTTCAGATTGCTAAACACATTAAGGATACAGCTTTTATGGGACTTTGGAGTGTGCTGAAAAATCTAAGAGCCATAAAATCTAATTTGGATTATTGTAAAAAGGATATTATTAATTTTAAACCTGATGCACTGGTTTTAGTAGATTATCCAGGGTTTAATTTAAAGATTGCAGAATTTGCTAAAAAAAATGGAATAAAAGTGTTCTATTATATTTCTCCTAAAGTTTGGGCTTGGAATAAAAGCAGAATTTCTAAAATTAAAAAATTTATTGATCATTTAATCGTAATCTTTCCTTTTGAAGTTGATTTCTATAAAAAGTATGGGATGGAAGTTGCTTATGTAGGAAATCCTTTGTTAGATGAGATAGGTAAAGGTGATTTTAAGTTTTCTTACAAGTCTGATAAAAATATAATTGCTTTACTGCCTGGTAGTAGAAAACAAGAAATAGAAAAAAATCTCCCAAGAATGCTAGAAGTAGTTGATGATTTTCCTGGCTATCAATTTGTAATTGCGGCTACTAATACTTTTTCAAAAGAATATTATCATCAAATTATTCATAATTCGAAAGTAGATTTTGTTTTTGACGAAACTTATGGTTTGCTTTCCAATGCTGATTATGCTTTAGTAACTTCTGGTACAGCTACCTTAGAAACAGCTCTCTTTAAAGTGCCTCAGCTTGTTTGCTATAAAACAAATTGGCTTACTTATTCTATTGCTAAATCTCTTATTAAAATTGACTATTTATCCCTTGTAAATATTTTAATGGATAAATTAGTAGTAAATGAATTGATACAATCAGAGTTAAATAGGGAGAATCTTATCTTTGAATTAAATAATATCATAAAAGAAAAAGAGTCTATCATAAAAGATTACGATAAACTCATTAATTTATTAGATAAAAAAGGAGCTTCAAAAAATGCTGCTCAGTTTATAGCAAAAACTATTTAGTAGCTTCTTTGTATTCTTGTATTTTTTTCTTACTCAACTGTAATTTTAGGCATTCTCCTGGAACGATATTGTTTTCAGTGTAGTCATAATCAGCAACTAGGCCATCATCTGGGTAAGCTGACCATGAGAAAGAGCCTAAATTATTATTGTAATTACCATTCCAGTATAATGTAGCTGTAAGTGTTGATCCATCAGCTTGAGGTATGCAATTTGGTGCACCTGTCCAATAGTAATCACTAGTTATATAACCAATATAGTCATTATAGCTGTCATAAAATGTATAATAAGATATTCCCCAGTTTATCATGTATTGTGCTGCACTATAGTCTAAATAATAAACAAGATTACAACTATATTCACAGATATCTAAAGATTCATCTATTGCAGAGGGGTTATAGTTATTAGCTAATTGGTCAGTACACCCATAAACACAGGTGCCATCATCATAATCAGCATATGATTCATAATTTAATGCTCCTGAATCAGTACATCCACCTGTTTCCACTTCAACTACACATGAATTAAGTAGTACTGTAAGTGGTAAGAGTAAAAGTATTTTTTTCATGGTTTATTTATTTTAATGAGACCAGAAATGTCTACCTAAGTAAAATGCTAATTTGAGTTTAGCATAGGCTCCCATAGAATTGAATTTATCTGTTCTATCTTCAATATATTTAATATCTGCAGCTTTGTTATAAGAAGTAAATGTGCTGTTTGTTGTTCCAGATCCAATGTTAAAGCCAATAATTGGCTCAACTGAGAATATCTCTCTACTATTAAAGTTAAATAGTGACCAACCTACTGCTATTCCAATGTTAGATCCAAAAGTACTGGTCTTATCTTCTGTCCAATCACCATTTGCTAGATCGATATTGTTTTTGTCATTAGCTAACCCAATTCCAAATGAAGTCTCAAAAAACATTGCATTACCTCTTCCTGTTTCTATATAGTATCTTAATTTGGGTGTCGCTCCTAATGTAAGATTGTTTAGTTTGTTAATCATAGTAGTATCATCATCATTAGTATTAAATCCACCTAAATCTAAGCCAAGTCCAATTAAAAATCCATCAGCAACAAAATAACCAAAGCTTATATTTTTTAAAAATCTATCTTCCCAATCATCAAAATTTGTAGCATCCAAATCATACTGAAAATTTGTTTGCGAATTATAAAGATCACTCCAATTTCCATCTGATTCAGATATTATAGTTCCGTTAGAAGTTGTTTTATAATCAAATTCCCCTCCAGTTACCCAATTAAATCCTAAATCTAATCCTGTACCAATTTCAATTTGCCAAATTCCTTTTTCAATTTTTTGTGCGCTTAAGTTTAATGTAAACAGAGCTACAATTGCTAGGATAAATATCTTTTTCATATTAGTTTTTGTATTATTTTTTTGTAAAATTAAAATAAATAAGCAAATGAAAGTACAATTGCTCTATTATTTAGTTCAAAGTTGTATTCTTTCTTTTCGTTTCCATTCTTCTCAATAGCTGTAATTCTATTTACTGTTCCAACCTTCATAAGTCCTGTATTTACTTTAGCGTCTACTAAAAAACTCTCAGTTATGTAATAAGATAACCCTAGGTTTATGCCTACATCTAAATCTTCTGCTTCATATGTTCCAGGTGTTGGTTCAACTGAATTTAAAGGTGGAGTGTCACCAATAATTTTCTCAGTAAAAGTATAATCCTCACTAATTAGAAAAGAAACAGAAGGACCAAAGTTTAAAGCTAATTTATCAGAAGCTTTATAGCTAATAGTTGGGTTTAACTCTATGTAAGCTAATTTTAATGAATTTGTTGTAGCATACTCATCTAAGTTATTTGCTTCATTAGTAGCAATGCTATCCCATTTGTGTTTGTAATCATAATTAAAAGAAGCGCCTTTTTGAACATAAAGAAGTTCAGGATTTATGTACCATTTATCATTCAAAGCAATTTCCATATAAAACCCTCCTGCAACACCTAGTAGAGGAGTAGTTTCAATGTTTTTTACCCCTTCATTCGGAGTTGAAGTTACATTTGCAATATTAAGTCCTACTTTAATTCCGTATTTAGTAGGCAGTAAACTTTGAGCATTAGCTCCAAAGCTTAATAAAGCTACAATTGTTAATAGTGTTATTTTTTTCATAATTTTTTTAGTTATTTAACATTACTGGCATTACCAGCATTAAAGTGTTTTCTCCTTCTTCTAGTCCATCTAAAGGCAGTATAATTCCAGCTCTATTTGGCGCACTCATTTCTAATGATATTTGTTCAGCACCAATATTATTAAGCATATCAATTACAAATTTAGAGTTGAATCCTATTTCCATATCAGTACCTTCATATTGACAAGATAATCTCTCTTCTGCTTTATTTGCAAAATCTAAATCTTCTGATGTAATTTGAAGTTCACTTCCTGCTATTTTCAGCCTTATCTGATGAGTAGTTTTATTTGCATAAATTGAAACTCTTTTAATTGAACTTAGAAGTGAAGCCGTTTCAATTGTTAGTTTATTAGGATTCTCCTTAGGTATTACAGCTTCATAATTTGGATATTTCCCGTCAATTAATCTGCAAATAATTGTAATATTATTAAAAGTAAAAAGTGCATTAGTGTCATTGAATTCTAATTTAATATCCGCATCATCACTAATGTTATTTTTAAGAATAGTTAATGGTTTCTTTGGTAAAATAAAAGAAGCGGTTTTATTAGAAGAAATGTCTGTACGAGTATGTTTCACTAGTTTATGAGCATCAGTAGCAACAAAAGTAATTTGCTCAGTAGAAAGTTCACAAAACATACCTGACATCACGGGTCTTAATTCATCATTTCCACTAGCAAATAAAGTTTTATTAATGGCATTAGCTAAAATATCACCTTTAATAGTTGTTATTGACGAACCATTTAATTTTGGAGTTTTAGGAAATTCATTAGCATTTTGTCCTGCTAATTTATAATTCCCCATTTCTGAACTCATTTCAATTCCAAAAGTTTCAGTGTTTACAATAAATGTAAGTGGCTGATTAGAAAATGTTTTTAAAGTATCAATTAAAATACGAGCTGGAATTGTGATTTTACCATCAACATCAGCCTCAACTGAGATAGTTGACATCATTGTAGTTTCTAAATCAGAAGCAATAATCGTCATGTTATTACTGTTAATATCAAACAAAAAGTTATCTAATATTGGTAAAGTATTGTTTGAACTAATTACTCCATTTAACTTTTGCAACTCTCTTAAAAGGGCAGTACTATTAACTATAAATTTCATTAAATCTTCTTTTTTATTTTGTGTTAAAATGAGTGTCAAATATAAATTATCTACTCATATTATATGTGTATTTACTTTTTTAATTCATTGAGAGTAATTAACACTTTGTTAAAAACATAATCTTGTATCAGCATTAAATCTCCATGATTTACAGTAGCATACATTCTGTCAACTGTAAAATTCTCTTCTTTTGACTTCTCTTTCCCTTCATTTAATTGATAGGTTCTTAGTGTGTCAGAATTTACAATTAATTCATGTAATTGAGTGGAAAAATCAATTTTCCATTTTACTTTATATGTTTCGCAATTAAGTTTTTGAAAACTATTAAGTAGTTTGAAAATAGCCTCTTTGTTAATAGGAACTTTCTTAGATGTATAATCACTTAAAATTAGCGGATTAGTTGAAAGTTGATAAGAGTTTTTGATATTTGATAAGTCAGTAAATTTGATGTTTTCAATTTCCTCTGATTTTAGAGAAAATATTTTATTTGACCTCCAATTAACAACATCTAGTTTTTGTCCTTGAATTCCATATCTTGGGGATAAAAAACCATTAAAAGATGGGATATGAATTACAAACGGTTTTGTAGCACTTTTCATCAGCATATAAGTCCCTAAATGATCAGAAGTGTTTGAGCCAATTGTATAGGATTTAATTAAATTATATTTGTCATAAATTTCTACTTTTATTCCAGATGTAGCCATAAATTTAATCACATTATCAAATGATGATTTTGACACAGGTTTCTTTATTTTCAATTTCGAAATAGTAGAAAGCAAAGTATTTATTGCATCTTTTCTAACTTCATACTTGTTGTTTACAACCCAACTTCCATCATTTTTTTTAACTGTAATTGTATTCCCACTTCTATCAGCAATAAATACCTTTTCAATAATTGAAGTATCTTCAATTGCAAAGTTGTTATCCTCAATAATTGTTGATCTTTTATCAGGAAGAGAATATAAAAACCAAATAGAAATACCAATAAAGAAAATAAGTAAAGCAAAAAGTATATTTTTTTTAGGCATATTTTTTCTTTTTCATTTTTGTGAAAATAAACGCAAAAATAAGTAATATTAATAGAGGGAGTAAGATATTTATTAGCTGAATAAAAGTCTTATTATTTTTGATTTTTTCTTTGTCTAATAATCTTAATTTTATCTCTTTTGATTTTAGCTGAGTTAAGCCTGTTTCATCACATAGAAAGTGAATTGAATTCATAATAAATTTCTTGTTTCCAAGGTAGGTATACTTTATAAATCTATCATAACCTAAAGGATAAATATCTCCATTATTTGATACAGAATTTCGAATTAAATCCCCATCAGATACAACTATCATTTGAGTTTTTTTGCTTTGACTTACAAAATTCAACTTCTGATTTTTAGGTAGTATTCTATTTTTAAAAACTGATTCAAATTCTCCCTCTAATAATACTGCAATCGGCAAGTTTTCTTTGTTAAATGATGTAAGAGGAGGAGGGTTTTCTAATATCCCTAAACTTACTTTTGCAGGTGTCGGGCTTATTCTACTTTGCTTAGAGCTATGTAAAAGTATGGTCTTGTTGATGTTATTCTTAATTGTATCAATTGAGCTTGCAAAATCACACTTTATTGCATCTAATCCTTTTGAGATAGGATGATTATTCTCTGAAAACAAAAGAGGGTAGTAGGGCCATGGAAAATAAGATTGCTGAGGAATATTATTGCTATATCCTGTTACAATTGGAATTTCGGTTGATCTTAAGTCTTCAATTAAATTTGCATTAATTCTTATGCCATATTTGAAGAGTTGATCACTAAGTTTAAGGTCATTATTTGTAGCAATAAAACTCTTATTTTGTTGCAAACTATCCATGCTTGCTTTTGCGCCATCAATCAACCAAAGAATCTTCCCTCCATTCATTAGATATTGATCAATTATGAACTTATCTAACATATTAAAAGCAATTGTTGGTTTGGCAATAATTATTGCCTTATAACTGGTTAATTTCTTAACCTGACTAGATATGTCAGCCTGCAATGTAATGCTGTCAATTTCGAATTCTTTAATGTTAAATCTGTCAATAGTATAATGGTAACTCAGTTTATCATTATCCTGCATAACTGATTCTGTAATATCATAAACTTCAGATGCTGAAAGCTCCCCATTTCCTTCTAAAAATGCAATTCTATGTGTTTTAGTTTTACTGATGTGATATATTGCAGAGATAAATTCAAATTCTAGGTTTTCTACTGATGCATTGATATTTTCTCCTGCATTTTTTGTAACTGAGTTTTTTAAGAAATTTACTGCAATTTCTTTGTCTTTATAATAGATAATTGCACCAGGAAAAATGATTTGATTTATACTGCTTCCTGTTTTTTTTATTTCAATATCGGTAGGAGCAAGTCCTTGTTTTACTAATTGCTTATATAAGTCAACTTTTTCTTTTTCATTTCTACCTTCATTAGGGTTGATGAACTCAAACTCTAAATTATCATCAGCAATAGTTTTAAATGAAGAAAGTAAATTCAAAACTTCTGATTGAAGATGTTTGAATTCAGCAGGAAAAACGCCTTCTAAATATACTTTAATGAAAACAATATCATCAACTTTTTCTAAAGTTTTTATTGTTTCTTCTGATATTGAATGTTTGCCATCAGCAGTTAAGTCTAAACTAAAATCAGTAAAAGAAACAAGTATGTTTGTTAGAATAATTAGTAATATAAAAACTAGAGAAGAATAGTATTTTCTCATTAGGTGTTTTTGTTTTTAATTACTACCTCAGTAAGTTTTATAAAAAGTAAACTTACTGACATAAAATAAACTAAATCTGATACTTTTAACAGACCTTTACTCATCATATTGTAGTGGTAAGAAATTCCGATTTTTTGAAGTGTTAAATCTACTATTTGAAGGTAGGGTAACTGACTTAAAATATCAAATCCAAAGAAAAAGAAACTACTCATAATTATTGCAAGTATGAAGGCAACAATTTGATTACTACTTAATGATGATGCATAAACACTAATACTTGAAAAAATACTACCTAGTAAAATCAGTCCGATATAAGACCCAACAACTGCTGCTAAATCCAAATTTCCAGTAGTTTCCCCTAAAAAGTAAATACTAATTACATAAGTAATAGTTGGTAAAATTGCAATAATTACTAATGATAAAACTGCAAAGAATTTAGCAGTTACAATTTCAAAACTGGAAATAGGCTTGGTAATTAAAGTTTCGATTGTCCCTGTGTTGAATTCCTCTGAGAATACTCTCATGCTTACTGATGGGATGAATAGTAAAAAAATTAGTGGGGCAATAGAAAAGAAAGAATCCATGCTTGCGTAAGCATTATCTAAGATATTTATTTCACTGATGTCATGCCATAAAATTAAGCTACTAATTAAAAGGAAGAGTCCAATAATTAAGTAGCCAATAATAGTGCTAAAAAAAATACTTATTTCTTTTTTGTAAAGCGTTATCATTTAAAATCTACTCTTACTAATTCATGAATTTTTAATCCTAATAAAGTCTTTGCACTTCCTTTATTAATAGCAATTTGGAGTAAATTGTTTTCTCCAAATAAAGCTAGTTTTTCAGGAACAGAAACATCTTTATACTTAGAAGAAATTTCTGTAATTTTCTCATCTTCTCTTCCAAAAAGGATTTCGAATGATCTTCCTTTTTGTATGCGTTCGAATTCAGCTTTCCTTATGTTAGTAGTCGCATTTCCGTAATTATCAACATAAACAACAACTCCTCTTATCATATCTGGTTGAATTACTGCTTTTAGTTCCATTTTTTGAACTTCAAAATCTGGAATTTCAGTACCAATAATTTCCATAGTTCCACCTCTAGCTAGATGGCAAGCAGCTGGAACAAAAATATATTTTGCAGCAAATGTCATGCAATCTTCCTCTAATGAAATATTTAGTCTGACAATTTTTTCGGGTTTAAACTCATCAAAAAGTAATGAGAAAAAACCATTATCTGCACCAACAAAAAAATGGCCATTAGCATAAATTGCTAGATGCTCATTATTTATTGATATTTCATCATCAACACTAATAATATGAACAGTACCTTTTGGAAATGATTTAAAGCAATTTCTTAAAACAAAAGTAGCTTGTTGAATATTAAACAACTCAATATCATTACTGATATCAACTATTTTTGCATCTTCAAGTTGAGAGTATATGCTACCTTTTACGGATGCTAAATAGCTGTCTTTAGTGCCTAAATCGGTAGTAAGTGTAATTATTGCCATTTATTAATAAAACCTATTGATAGAACAGTTAAAATGTGTTATTTTGTAACTTCAAAATTAAAATAAATCTATGAACAACTTTACTAATGAGTGAAAAAAAAATAACACTTAGTAACATTGAGTTGGTAAAACTTTTTGGAGCTAATAATAAGAAGCTTGATAAGATAAGAAGTTTATTTCCTCAGCTTAAAATTATTGCAAGAGGAGAAAACCTAAAGTTGATGGGTAGTATTGCTCAAATAAAATATTTTGAACAAAAATTAACAGCATTTATTAAACATATAAATCAATATAATTCATTAACAATTAGTCATATAGAAAGATTGGTTGAGGGTGATGAAAAAGAAATCTTAAAAACTAAAGATGATGTGATTTTGCATGGGCAAAATGGCAAAGTAATAAAAGCAAGAACAGCAAATCAAAGAAAAATGGTGGAGGAGATATCCGTTAAAGATATGATGTTTGCAATAGGACCTGCTGGTACAGGAAAAACTTATACAGCAGTAGCTATTGCAGTAAAAGCACTAAAAGATAGAGAGATAAAAAGAATTATTTTCACAAGACCTGCAGTGGAAGCAGGAGAAAACTTAGGTTTTTTGCCAGGTGATTTAAAGGAAAAGTTAGATCCTTACATGCAGCCAATTTATGATGCGCTTTTTGATATGATACCTATTGATAGATTGAATGAATATGTTGAAAATGGAACAATTCAAATAGCTCCTTTAGCATTTATGAGAGGTAGAACTTTGGATAAAGCTTTTGTGATTTTAGATGAGGGGCAAAATACAACTGAACCTCAAATGAAGATGTTTTTAACAAGAATGGGAATGTCAGCTAAATTTATAATTACTGGTGATGAAACACAAATAGACTTGCCAAAACATCAAAAATCAGGATTAATACACGCAAAAAATACACTTAAAGGAATAAAGGATATCAGTTTTATTACTCTTGATGCAAAAGATGTAATAAGACATAAACTAGTAAAACAAATAATTAAAGCATATAAAAATAATGATTAACACAATTAAAGGAACAAATTTTAACTTACCAGGACAAACTAAATTCTACAAAGGAAAGGTAAGAGATGTTTATACGGTAAATAATGAGACATTAGTAATGGTAGCTTCTGATAGAATTTCAGCTTTTGATCATGTATTACCGGAGGGAATACCTTACAAAGGACAGGTTTTAAGCCAGATAGCAGCAAAATTTTTAACAGCTACTGCTGATATTGTACCAAACTGGATGGAGGCAACACCAGACCCTTCTGTAACAATTGGTAAAATGTGTGAGCCATTTATGGTTGAAATGGTAATTAGAGGATATTTAACTGGGCATGCTTGGAGAGAATATAAAGCAGGGAAAAGAATGATTTGTGGCGTTCCTATGCCTGATGGGATGGTTGAAAATCAAAAGTTTGATACTCCATTACTTACTCCTACAACTAAAGCAATTGTTGGTCATGATGAGGATATCAGTAGAGATGAAATTTTAGCTCAAGGATTAGTTGCTGAAGCAGATTACATTAAACTTGAAGAATATACAAGAGCAATTTTTCAAAGAGGTACTGAAATTGCAGCTGAAAAAGGGCTAATTCTTGTTGATACCAAATATGAGTTTGGTAAAGATAAAGATGGAGTTATTACTCTGATTGATGAAATTCATACACCTGATTCATCTCGTTATTTTTATATTGAAGGATATGAAGATAAAATTGCAAATGGAATTCAGCAAAAACAACTTTCCAAGGAATTTGTGCGACAGTGGTTAATTGAAAACGGATTTCAAGGAAAAGAAGGACAATCTATTCCAGCTATGAGTGAGGAATACTGTAATTCAGTTTCAGAAAGATACATTGAATTATATGAATACATTACTGGAGATAAATTTGTAAAAGAAGATGTAAGTGATGTTGTGAATAGAGTAGAAGAAAATATTTTGAATTATTTAGCTAAATAATCAATGCTTATCAATCTTCCTCTTGCTATTGCTGTAATTAGTTTGAATGTTTTGTTGTTTTATTATTTGTACTTTTTTTTGAAGTTGAATAAGAAACCAATTTCTAAATCAGGTTTTCATAAACCAATTTCAATAATAATTTGTGCTAAAAATGAAGCTGATAATCTGAAAAAGTTTTTACCTAAAGTATTGGAACAGGACTATCCTGAATTTGAAGTTGTGGTGGTGAATGACCAATCAAGTGATGGTACAGAATCTATTTTAAAAAACTTTAAAAAAAGCTATCCCAAACTGGTTATAGTTACTATTGATGAGCATATTAAGCATTG
>ENA-OWNS01000862-OWNS01000862.1-marine-metagenome-genome-assembly--contig:-NODE-862-length-13140-cov-2.840312_pt1 | contig 13140 bp, 13 predicted proteins | sample MGYA00238137_ERZ651772 | MGnify/ENA primary metagenome ERZ651772 (study PRJEB26903, sample SAMN06264699) | marine metagenome | isolation source: Columbia River Estuary | place: USA:Columbia River Estuary... | reverse complement strand
GTTACCCTATGCAGCACAGCTTTTCCAAAGCTCCAGCGTAGATTAGCTATTAGCCGCACTTTGAATCGCCGCAGTTTAGGCAGGTCATACAACCATCCATAAGGATAACTGCTTTCACACTACATTTTTTACAGACTTCTGCATTTGCAGGGAAGTCGCTTGGCTCTTCCTTCGCTGTGGTAGCACTAGCACCTTCAAATTCGGCGCGCTTTTCATCCATGATTTTTTGTTGATGCTCAGGAATCTCTGGCTTTTTTAGCATGCCGATTTTTTGTAGATGATCTTCGATTGCCCAACCAATTTCAGCGACCAGTGATGGCATAAATTTACCACCTGGTTTGAAGTAACCGCCCTGTGGGTCAAACACAGCTTTAAGCTCTTCTACTAAGAAAGTGCAGTCGCCGCCCTTGCGGAATACCGCTGAAACTACGCGAGTGAGTGCAACAATCCACTGGAAGTGATCCATGTTCTTTGAGTTAATAAACACTTCAAAGGGTCGACGTAACTCGTGATCAGTGCCTTCGTTTAACACAATATCATTGATCGTTAGGTACAGCGCATGATCTGAAAGCGGAGTCTTTATTTTGTAGGTACTGCCAGCCAATGATTCAGGGCGCGAAACCTTTTCGTGCATCTGAATAATATTACTTTCCTGTTCTGCCGCGCTGACTTCTTCTACTGCAGGCTCGTCATTGACTACTTTATAGCCAACAATTTTTTGATTAATTTTCTTGCTCATTTTATTCCTCTTATCTGTCCTTTGGGTTCTACGCAGTTTTTAGAACTTACCGTAGTAACCTTCTTTAAGTGCATCGAATAGGTTAGCGGCGGTGTGAGTCTCGCCATCGTATTCAATTTCTTCATTTCCTTTGTACTCTACCGTTGAGCCATCTTCTAGAGTAAAGCTGTAAACGGTATTTTCAAGATCGCTTTCTTTAACCAGCACGCCTTGGAAAGCTTCTGGGTTGAAGCGGAACGTAGTACAGCCTTTTAGCCCTTTTTCTGCGGCATAGAGATAGATGTCTTTAAAGTCATCATAGTCACATTCTGTAGGCACATTAATGGTTTTTGAAATGGATGAATCAATCCATTTTTGTGAAGCTGCCTGAATATCCACGTGGGCTCTTGGTTCAATTGTTTCAGAGCTCACAAAATAGTCTGGCAATGCTTCTTCTTCACTTGTGCCAAATGGCATAGCTTTTTCGTTTATCAACGTACGATAAGCTAGAAGCTCAAAGGAGAAAACATCGACTTTCTCTTTAGATTTTTTACCTTCTCGGATCACGTTTCTTGAGTAGTGATGAGCAAAGCTTGGCTCGATACCATTACTTACGTTGTTGGCTAGTGACAGTGAGATGGTGCCTGTAGGTGCGATTGAGCTGTGGTGGCTAAAGCGACAGCCTTCTTCAATAATTGAATTGGCTAGGTCAGGTGCAACACCGGCAATATCTTGCATATAGCGGCTGTATTTGCCCATCAACACTTTACCTTTGACTATATCGCCGACTTTGATGCCATCTTTAGCAAGTTCAGGCTGTTTGAAGATCATGTTGGCCGTTATTTCGAAATCATCTTCCATGATGGGTGCAGGACCTTTTTCTCTGGCTAGATCAAGGCCAGATTCTAAGCCGGCAACAGCCATTTCACGTGAAACTTTTTCAGTAAACTCTACTGAATTTTGGTCACCGTACTTCATGCATAGCATGGTGATGGCTGAACCAAGACCTAGGAAGCCCATGCCGTGACGACGCTTGTATTCAATTTCTCTTCTTTGGCCTTCAAGTGGAAGACCGTTAATTTCTACCACGTTATCAAGCATACGGGTAAAGACTTTAACCACTTCAGCATATTGCTTCCAGTCGAAAGAGGCTTCTGAGGTAAAGGGGTCACGTACAAACTTGGTTAGATTTACCGAACCTAGTAGACAGCTACCATAGGGTGGTAGCGGTTGCTCACCGCAAGGATTAGTGGCGCGAATATCTTCACAGTACCAGTTGTTGTTATTCTTATTAACCTGGTCGATAAGAATGAAGCCGGGTTCTGCAAAGTCATAGGTCGATGACATAATTGCATTCCAAAGCTTCTGGGCACGAATTGTTTCATAAATTCTGCAGGCCACTAGTCCATTATCATTGGTCACATAGCCACTGGTAGTTGGGAATGGTTTCCAGACAATATCATCACCCTTAAGATTAAGACCTTCTTCAACTTCTTTCGCACTTACTGGGAAGGTAAGGTTCCAGTCGCCATCATTACGTACAGCTTCAATAAATTCTTCGGTAATAAGTAGCGATAGGTTGAATTGACGTAAACGGCCATCTTCACGCTTGGCTTTAACAAAATCGAATACATCTGGATGGCTGACATCGAAGGTTGCCATTTGCGCGCCTCTTCGGCCACCGGCCGAGGATACGGTGAAACACATCTTGTCGTAGATATCCATAAACGAAAGCGGACCTGATGTATAGGCGCCAGCACCTGAAACATAGGCACCTTTTGGACGTAGGGTCGAAAACTCATAACCAATACCACAGCCTGCTTTTAGAGTAAGGCCGGCCTCTAAATTACGTTCTAGGATGCCTGACATAGAATCAGGAACAATACCTGATACGGTACAGTTAATAGTAGAGGTAGCAGGTTTGTATGCCTGAGCGCCGGCATTGGAGATAATTCGTCCTGCTGGGATTGCACCATTCTGTAGTGCCCAAACAAATTTTTCGTGCCATTTTTTACGCTTGGCTTTAGATTCAACGTCCGATAATGCCTTAGCTACTCTGTCATAGGTTGCTTGGATATCTGCATCAACAGGTTGATCCTGTTTGTCTTTAAGACGGTATTTTTTATCCCAGATATCTAGAGAGGCGTCTTGGAATTCAATATCATCAAATGATTTTTTTGGTTTAACAGTCTTTAAATTAGTTGCGCTCATTACTGACCCTTTTTATTTGTCTTGCGTATTCCGCGATTTTTGCTGCAAAGTTTTTGCGGTCACTTAGAAAGTGGATGTTGCTGAATACTTTGTTAGCTGTTTGTTTAAATAGTCTTGTTATTAGTTAGTAGAGTGTATCCAACATTTTGTGTCTTGCAAGCACTATTACACTATATATTGTGTTTTTATGATAAATTATAACAATATGTGGTTGGTAAGCTGTTGAAAAATATGTGGATAAAATACCCAAACCCAGTGTTTATAGGGGGGTAAAATAAACATTGACCATTGTGCATAAGATGGTCATTAGTTAGTTTTTTAAAATTATTTGTTCTAAGTGCAGGTTAAGTGTCTTAGTTAAGTTGTGTCACTGAATCGAACTGGATAAAATATCCGTACAATAATTTTTCAATGTATAGAAGTAGCATGCTGCTGTTTCTGTCAGCAACTGAGGATTTCCATGGATATTTTTGATTTCTCCGACGGCCGAGAGGGCTATTATGGGGAATACGGCGGTGTATTTCTTCCAGAAATTTTACACGCAACTATCGAAGAGCTGCTTGAATGCTTTCGAGAGTGCAAAGCGGATCCAAAATTTTGGCAGGAATATGTTGCACTACTGCAAAATTATTCGGGTCGTCCGACGCCACTAACCCATCTTGAAAATCTAAGCCGTGAGCTGGGTGGTGCGCAGATCTATGTGAAACGCGATGATTTGAATCATACGGGTTCACACAAGGTTAATAATGTGATGGGCCAAGGCCTATTGACGCAACGACTGGGCAAGAAACGCGTGATTGCTGAAACTGGTGCGGGGCAACATGGTTTTGCTACTGCGACTATGGCGGCAAAATTTGGCTTTGATTGTAAGATTTACATGGGTGCGGTTGATGTTGCTCGTCAACGTCCTAATGTATTTTGGATGGAAAATCTGGGTGCCGAAGTGATTGCGGTTGAGGATGGCCAGAAAACACTAAAAGATGCAGTGAATGAATGTATGCGTGATTGGGTAACCAATATGGAGGATACGCATTATATTTTGGGTACTGCCTGTGGGCCTCACCCATTCCCTGAGATGGTGAGTTGGTTCCAGTCAATTATTGGACTCGAAGCTAGAGAGCAGATTATTAAACAGGCAGGCCGATTACCTGACAGAGTCTTTGCCTGTGTGGGTGGCGGTTCAAATGCGATGGGCTTATTCCAAGGTTTTATTGATGAACCTAATATCGAACTTATAGGCTGTGAAGCGGGCGGTGAAGGTGTTGGTTCTTATATGCACTCAGCACGTTTGGCTTATGACGATGCTTCAGTGGGTGTTGCACAGGGCTATAAAACCTATTTCTTGCAAAATGATGAGGGCAATATGAATGAAACCCATTCGGTTGCTGCGGGTTTGGATTATATTGGTGTGAACCCGATTTTCTCCCATTTGCATGATACCGGTAGAGTGCGCTTTGAAGCGGCTACAGATGCAGAGGTTAAGGAAACACTTAAATTAACTATGCGCTCTGAAGGGCTAATTCCAGCACTTGAAAGTACCCATGGTTTTGTTGTGGCTTTAAAAGAAGCGGCGACTATGAAAAAAGATGAAATCGTATTGGTTAATATGTCGGGCCGAGGTGATAAGGATATTTTCACTATTGCAGATGCGCTTGATGATGCTAAATGGAAAGCATTTATTGGTGGCAAGGCTGACCAGTATCGCGCGGAGAAAAAGTAATGGGTTTGCAATCGTTTATCGCTGAGCGCAAAAAGGATAAAGATCTATTGGTAATGGCGCATGTTGTGTGTGGTTATCCGTCCTTTGAAGATAATCTAAAAGAATTGGAAATAATGGCTGAGGCCGGTGTGGATATTGTCGAGCTGCAGTTTCCTTTCTCTGAGCCCAGTGCTGATGGCCCGCTTTTTGTTGAGGCCAATGAACAGTCGTTGAAAGCGGGAACTACCGTTGATCAATGTTTTGAATTGATGGCACAAGTGAGTGCACGGTTTCCGTTTAAAGTATTGATGATGGGTTATTACAACACCGCCTTTAAGATGGGTGAAGATGTTTTTGTTAAGCGCCTTAAAGCAGCGGGGGGTGTGGGCTTTATCCTTCCAGATTTACCTATTGAAGAAGCGGGTAATCTTCATAAGCTTGCCGCTGAAGCAGATATTGAGCCTGTTATTTTGATGACGCCTACCTCTAGTGATAAACGTTTGGCGCAGTTAGGTGCTGCTAGTCGCGGCATGGTTTACGCGGTTGCTAGAAAAGGTGTAACTGGCTCGAAAACCAATATGGGCGACGATGTTGTTGCCTTAATCGAGCGCTGTCGCAAGCATACTGATGTGCCCATTGGCGTAGGTTTTGGTATCAGTGATAAGCAGGATATGGACTTTCTTCGCGGTCATGCGGATATGGCTATTATCGGTACCGCGGCACTTAAAACATGGCAGCAATCCGGTGCTGATGGGTTGCGAGCATTTTTTAAGGATCTTATGGCCTAGTGCCTTGGGACTTTAACTGGGTCATTGCTGGGTCATGGCATAACGCCAATCATTGATTAGCAATGATCTAATTGAACTGATTGACGGAATAGCCCCCAGCTTAACCTGTTTAAAACAGATCAGATGTGCACCGGCCTTGGATGTTACAGGTTCTGCCCAGCAGGTTGGGTGATTCTTTTGGTCGACATACAAATCAATAAGCTTCTGGCTAAAGTCGCTGCCATAGCGCTCATCGATCTCAACTGAATTAAGATTAATCGCCTCACTTTTTACCGCTAAATCAATCTCTTCATCGCTTAAAGCCTGTCTTGCGACATCCTTAGCCTGTCCGCCATATTTGGCATGGGTGAAAATGATTTGCGATAGTTGAAAGTAAGATTGTTCCCGATACTGTTGTTTATTTTGTTGGAAAAAATCCTCTAGTTCTTGGGTGCTGGGCACTTTTTCGGTGGTTACATTTTTAGTTAACCCCGTCAGTTTTATTTGCATTGCCTGCGGGTCAATGATGCGTTCTAAATTAGCCCCTGGTGCATTGGTTATCTTTGTTTGTGTAATGAGTTGTTGATCTATCTGTTGCTGTAATAGCTCGGTGCTAGGCAGTTTTATTTGACTGTCGTCCCAGCTAATATTTGAAGATTGATAGGCTTTAATCCACCAATAGCTAAAGGCCATCAGAGCTAAAAAGACCAAAATGATTAGCTGTTGCACGGTTAATTTGCGTACTGTTTGTTCAATTTTTTTTAAGGATTTTTTTGTCTTTTTCATATTGAGTAGTTATTAGGTGTTTTTATTTTCACTGCCTGTTAATTGTGCCTATCAAAGCCTAAATTAGCATATCTTGGCTGCAAAGGTCATTACTTGTTAATGGTAAAGGTATTTCCCGTTAATTTGAACGGGATGTTAGACTATTATTTTGAGCATAGGGTTGGATTAATTACGTCATGGAAAAACCACTTCAGGGTTTGAGAGTTATCGAATTAGGGCAGCTGCTTGCGGGTCCATTTGCCGGCTGCATGCTGGGTTATTTTGGCGCTGAGGTTATAAAAATAGAGCCCCCAGGGGGTGACCCGATTCGCAATTGGCGTGAAGTAAAAGACGGCACCTCGTTGTGGTGGCGAAGTTTGGCGAGAAATAAGAAATGTATTTCGGTGAACTTAAAAACCGAAGAGGGCCGAGCTCTGGTCAAAGAACTTTTGCTAAGTGCGGATATTGTGATTGAGAATTTCCGCCCGGGGGTGATGGAAAATTGGGGTTTAGACCCTGAAACCCTTCGTAAGCAAAATCCAAAATTAATTTATGCGCGGATTTCTGGTTATGGTCAAACGGGACCCTATGCCAATAAACCGGGTTTTGCCTCTGCCTGTGAAGCCATCAGTGGTTTTAGATACCTTAATGGTTACCCCGATGAAGTGCCTGTACGACCTAATCTAAGCTTGGGTGACAGTGTTTCTGGGTTGCATGCAGTTATCGGTATTATGATGGCATTGCATGCACGGGATAAGAAACAGGGTCAGGGGCAAGGGCAGGTAGTGGATGTTGCTTTGTATGAGTCTATGTTTAATTTACTGGAGGCGGTGATTCCAGAATATCATGGCGCAGATATTGTTAGACAGCCATCGGGTACTACAGTGACTGGTATTGTACCCACCAATACCTATCGCTGTAAGGACGATAAATTCTTAGTGATTGGCGGTAACGGTGATTCTATATTTAGTCGATTAATGACGGCAGTGGGTCGCGATGATATGGCCAATGATATATCCTTGGCTACTAATACCCAAAGAGTGCTTTGTGAGGCACAAATTGATCAGGTATTAAGCGAATGGTGTGGTCTGCATGATATAGATCATGCGCTGTCTGTTTTAGATCAGTATCGCGTTCCCTGTGGCCCAGTTTATGATGCTAAAGATATGATGAATGATCCGCATTTTAATAGCCGAGGGATGTTCGAGCAGGTAGAGATTAATGGTGAACCCTTAAAAATTCCTGCGATTTTGCCCAGGTTAGATGATACGCCAGGGGCAACCGAATGGGCTGGACCTGAATTGGGTGCACACACGGACGAAGTACTCAAAAGTTTGGGTATGACAGCGGATCAGATAGAAGAGTTAAAGCGTAGCGGCGTAATTGCAGATAGCTAATAAAGAGTATTTATCACAGATTAAGTCTTATCTATTTTTAATAGTAAGGAATCAAAGTTATTATCCGCTAACTTTTTTCTAGCCTGACTGCTTTCTCGTTTGTTCGCAAAGGGACCCACCACGACTCGATGCCAAACATCATCGGTAGATTTCTCATAAACCTCAGTAAACACCTCAAAGTTAAGCAGCATTAGCTTGACTCTTAGATTTTCAGCATCGGCTTCATTTTTAAACGAACTAACCTGAATCAAATAGATGGCGTCTGATTCTTCAATGCCTTTGAGTAGGTTTGGAAATTGGAAATCGGGCAAACTTGGCTTTTTAATATCAATTACTTGATTGCCAGGTTTTGCGTTTTGGGTACTATCTTTAAGTAAGAAAGGCAGTACTTGGCAGGCAATAATTCCTAAAATAAACCCCGACACAAAAACTGGAAAAGCACTTTTAGTTTGCTTTTCTCGGCGCTTAGAAGCGGATTTTTTTGAATAATTTTGAGCCATGACTGCCTTATCTTTTAGTTATTTCGAATTGTAGGTGAAAAGCCCTAGCTTAAGCAAAGCAAAGTCACACTTTTTTATAATTATAGCTCTTGAGGGTCTACATCAATCGACCAGCGGACTTTTTGAGCGAGCTTCTCATTATCTAGCTGAATAGCAACAGCGCTCAAACATCTCTGTAGCTGCCCTCGCTGGGAGGCCGTTACCTGTAAAATAAAGCGGAAGCGACCTGCACGCTTTTCCATTAGAGCAGGTAATGGCCCTAGACATTGTATATCAGGCTCTGTTTGCCTCTGCTGGTCACAGAGTTTTCGCGCCAAACCAAGTAGTTCCATCGCCTGATTGGGATAGGTAGACTCAGCACGAATAACGGCGAGAGGTCTACAGGGCGGTAGCATACCCTGTTGGCGCTGTTGTAGTAGCTGCAATGCTAGAGGTCTATAACCCTGGTTAAACAACTGGTCTAGAACTGGATGATCGGGCTGATGGGTTTGAACAATAACTTCACCCTTGAGTTTGCCACGTCCACTGCGCCCAGCTACCTGAATCAATAGCTGACCGATGCGTTCATGACTGCGAAAGTCTGCGCTCATAAGGCCGCTATCGGCATCTAAAATAACCACAAGGGTAACATTTTCAAAATGATGCCCTTTGGCAAGCATCTGTGTGCCTAAAAGTATGCAGGGCTTACCGCTGTCAGCGGTGGCAAAAAATTCTTGCATCGCGCCCTTTCTTCGAGTGCTATCACGGTCAATTCGAATCACTTCGTTATTGGGGAAACGTTTCGCTAAAAACTCTTCACTCTGTTCTGTGCCCTCACCGGCGGTCATGATTTCTTTGCTATTACAGCTTGGGCAATAATGGGGTTTTCTTTGTTGATAGTCGCAATGGTGACATATAAGTCGTCCGCGAGCGCGATGAAAGGTTAGTTTGCTATCGCACTTTGGACAGTCAGCGGACCAACCACAACTATGACAGACAAGAGCCGGAGCATAGCCACGGCGATTAAGAAATACTAATACCTGTTGCTGAGCATCTAATCGTTGCTGAATGGCATCGAGGGTTGATTGCGCGATACCACAGGTGGTCGCTTCGGTTTTTAGGTCGATAACTCGCCAGCTTGGTGGTTTGGCATTATTGGCTCGCTGGGTAAGGGTTAGATGTTGATAGCGGCCTTCAATGCAGTTATTCAAGGATTCTAGTGATGGCGTTGCTGAGCCAAGAATGACTGGGATATTTTCCCGTTGCGCGCGAATAACTGCCAGATCGCGCGCGGAGTATTTGAAGCCATCCTGTTGCTTATAGGATGAATCATGCTCTTCATCGAGAATGATAAGACCAAGATCGTCAAAGCCAGTAAAAATTGCAGATCTTGTGCCTAAAATAATTTTGGCTTCACCCGTTTTGGCCTTTATCCAAGCTTCTAAGCGTTGTTTGTCAGTCATGCCAGAATGAAGGGTCACTATGGGCGTATTAAAACGGTCAGTGAAACGTTTTTCAGTTTGTGGGGTAAGACTGATTTCAGGAATAAGTACCAAGGCCTGTCGGTTGTAACGCAAAACTTTTTCTATGGCCTGAAGGTAAATTTCGGTTTTGCCACTGCCAGTCACACCCTCTATTAGGTTACAGCTAAAACCATGCAGTTCGATTGCATCCATCGCAACCTGTTGTTGCGGATCAAGGGTTAAATTTTCCTGTTGCAGTAATTCATCACTTGAGGGCTTTGGCTCGTGCTGGGCTAAAAAAAATTCGATCAGTCCCTTTGCTTCAACCTGATTGCGAATGGTGGCTGAAAACAAGCCAGTTAGATCACTTTCAGGTACGGCAGCGATTTTATCTTTAAGAAACTGCAAGAGTGCTTTTTGACGCGGTGCGCGATCCAGTGATTCAGTCTCTGTGGACAATCCCAATTCAGAAACCCTCCAATGTTTCACGGCGGGTAATTCAGTGGTTTCTCCTTTGCGAAGCAGGGCGGGTAAGGCTGTAAATAAAGCCTCGCCAATGGGATATTGGTAATAATTGGCGGCCCAGACAAACAGCTTTAATAGGTCAGGGGAAAGAATGGGTGATGAATCTAAAATATTATTAATGGGCTTTATTTTTTCAAGGGCAATATCACTACTGTCTGTGACCTCGATAATAAGGGCGACGAGCGTCCGGCGGCCAAATTCAATAGTCACACGAGATCCGGGCAAAGGAAGGTCCCCATCTAGCTCTTTTAGTAGATTTTCTGGAAAAATATAGTCAAAAGTTCGGCGCAGAGGGGTTGGAACTGCAACTCGTAGTATTATTGGGCCAGTTTGTGGCATATCTTTAAAGAATTCCTTTTGTCTTACGCCTAATATCTGCTAGAATCCGCGCTCATTAAAAAAGCTTGCCGTGCTTTGCAGGTTTATGTTGTTAGTACTCATGTGCTATAGCATAACAGGTTGAGGTGGCGGTTTGCAGATTGGAGTAAGAGATGAAGACTGATATACACCCAGCTTATAACGAAATGACAGCTACCTGTAGTTGCGGCAACGTAATTAAAGTAGGTTCAACACGCTCAGAAAGCATTCATATTGATGTTTGTTCTTCTTGCCATCCGTTTTATACGGGTAAGCAGAAAGTGGCTGATACCGGTGGTCGTATTGATCGATTTAATAAGCGTTTTGGCGGTAGTAAGAAGTAACTCTTCGTACTTCAATGCTAAGATTGTCTAAAAATGCCGCTGGTTTTACCATCGGCATTTTTTATTGGTTTAAAATTAAGTAATCGACGGTTTTATTGTATTCCTGTCAGAGGTTACAATAACTTACAATCACTCGATTAAATGGAGACTTGAGTGCGAGCAATACAACTCTTTCTAAAAGCTATACTGATACTGGCGATTGCCTTTATTGGCGCTCTATTCGCTTTCCATAACAACCAACTTTTAACAGTCGACTTTATGTACTTTACCGGCCCTAATATTAGTTTGGGGCTCTGGTTAATGGCGTTTCTGATGCTGGGAGCACTATTAGGCATTGCTGTTAGCAGCCTTATGTTGGGCAGCTATAAACGAAAACTTGGTCGTGCTAATAGAGAGACTAAAAACCTATGACATCATCTGAACCCCGCATTATCGTAGCCTTGGATTACGATAACTCAAATTCAGCGCTTAGCCTTGCTGATCAGCTAAATCCTAATCAGTGCCGCCTAAAAGTAGGTAAAGAATTATTTGTTGCTGCCGGCCCCCAATTAGTCAAATCCCTTTCAGATCGTGGGTTTGATGTGTTTCTCGATTTAAAATTCCATGATATTCCCAATACGGTTGCCAAAGCTGTTTCGGCTGCGGCGGACCTAGGTGTTTGGATGACTAATGTACATGCTTCTGGCGGCACTCGCATGATGACTAAAGCACGAGAAGCGGTAGAAAATCACGGCGGTGATATGTTGTTGATTGCAGTCACTGTGCTTACCAGTATGGATGACAGTGATTTACAGCAGGTTGGCGTTAACTCTGTTGCTGGTGATCAGGTACTGGCTTTAGCCAGCCTAACCAAACAGGCTGGGCTAGATGGTGTAGTCTGTTCTGCTCAGGAGGCAACTCACCTTAAGCAACAACTGGGTCAGGATTTCAAACTTATAACGCCTGGTATTCGTCTAACGGATAGCGCCTCTGATGACCAGCGACGTATTGTGTCACCCGCGCAGGCAATAGAGCAGGGTAGTGATTATCTGGTGATAGGCCGACCTATTACTCAGGCTGAAAACCCCATGCAGATGTTGCAGAAAATAAATAGTTCTCTTTAAATTTTCTTCTTCGAAGTTGTTGCCTTCTTCTTTCTAGAGGCGAAAAAAAACCGACACAGTAGAGTGTCGGTTTTTTGTAGCAACAAAAACTTTTATTTCTTACTGCTCATCTGGAAAGCGATTTAATGCTGAATCGCCCGCTTCATAATCCGCAGTACCGTCACCGTCAGTGTCTGCGTTGTTCGGGTTGATACCCGATGCGTACTCTTGGGCGTTGGATAAACCATCGCCATCAGGGTCTGCATTTCCGTCGCCACCGTTGGTAGGGTTGAGGCCGTTCGAGACTTCCCAGCCATCTGGGAGACCGTCGCCATCGCTGTCTGCATTGTTCATATTTGTGCCTTGATTTTGTTCCTCGGAGTTGGTGAGACCATCACCGTCCCAATCGGCGCCACCATCTGATGGGTCGAGTGGATCAGAACCGTCAGCTTGAACGCCGACTGAACCAGCCATTAGCACGAGGAGTAGTGCAATCAACATACTCATATTTTTCGTTTTCTTCATTTTCTTTTCACTTCCTTAAAAATTTAGTTGTAGAGTACCCGCTGTTCTCTCTTTCCGAATAATGCTCACGCCTATGTATCGTAAACTATCTTCGGGAGTGAAGGATTTTAGTAGAAGCAAGTTGAATAATCGTTCAATTTATCAAAATAAACGCTTTACTGCGCTTGTTTTGTAATTATAAGAACTTTTTTTAAATTTATTCAACTCCTCCTTATTTCTAATCCATTCTCGCGGGCTTTCATAGGGAACCCTCTGTTCCCTCTAACTTACGGAGGTATGTATACCCTATTTCAAGGATTCGTGACAATGAATCAAGGGGTAAGTTTAGATAATTCTGCATTAAAGCGAGCAGAACCTAAGAAATGTAGAACTGGAGTTGCCAAGGTTGTTAAAATTAAACTGATGAAAAATAAATTTGACCAAAGTTCTATTCCGTTGCCTAATGTAAAGTAAAGAGTCCAACCAATAGATATTGCAAACCATAATCTATAACGACGACCGAAAAGTGCGAATCTCGCTTTAACTAACTCATCGGAATAGAGTTGTGGGACTTCATCAATTTCAGCAAGATCATGTTCGATTGCACATCTTGCGCAAACAAGATATCTTGGACCATTACCACTTACGAACTGACTATTAGGGTAGTTTTGCTTACACAACCTACAGTATGCCATGTTAGTTCAAACTCTCCCAGTATGGATTGCTAATTCAAGGCTACGGTCTTCTAACTTGACTTTCATGTAAAATTGATTCAACTAGGATAGGTTTCTGGTTAAGGAAATTTAATATTAATTTATCACCAAATGGG
>ENA-OWNS01000860-OWNS01000860.1-marine-metagenome-genome-assembly--contig:-NODE-860-length-13171-cov-4.045288_pt1 | contig 13171 bp, 17 predicted proteins | sample MGYA00238137_ERZ651772 | MGnify/ENA primary metagenome ERZ651772 (study PRJEB26903, sample SAMN06264699) | marine metagenome | isolation source: Columbia River Estuary | place: USA:Columbia River Estuary... | reverse complement strand
AAAAATTAAATAATTATAGTGTTTGATTTCATTTTTATATAATTGGCACTAGAAATTTAATTTTCAATAATTATTTAATCTAATAAATTATGCATTGATTTTAAATCTTTTTCAAATGGTTTTAGTATTTCTGGAATTTCAATTTTAATTGAATCTTTTAATGATAGATTTTGAGATTTTTTTTCATTCCAAACTTTGGAATTAAATTCTGATATCTCTTTAGTAATTTCTGTTTGTTCTTCTATATTTTCAACATTAACTTGTTTTTGTTTATGTATACTTTCATTTGAATACAATATTTTCCAAAGATGTTCTGTAATGAAAGGTGTAATTGGAGCTAATAATTTTAAAATTGTTTCCAAAGTTTTATGGAGTGTAAATATTGCACCATCTCTTTCTTCATCTGAAAAATCAATACCATATGCTCTTGCTTTAACCATTTCAATGTAATGTGCTGCAAATACATTCCATGTAAATTCTCTAATTGCAATTGCTGGGATGAAGAAATTATATTCCTCATAACCTTTTTTACATTCTTTTACTAATTTATCTAATTCAGATAAAATCCATTTATCTGAAGGATTCGGAGTTCCTGAATCAATTACTGGAAAACTTGATAAAAATCTGGACACATTCCATAATTTACTTAAAAATTTCTTAGTTGACTCAATTTTTTGTTCATTACATCTAAAGTCATATCCATGATTAATTTCACTTGCACTCCAAAATCTAAAAGTATCTGCACCTAATTTTTCAATTACTGGTAGTGGATCTATTGCATTTCCTTTACTTTTACTCATTTTCATTCCTTTTTCATCTAAACCATATCCCATGACCCAAGCTTCAGACCATGGTTTTTCTCCAGTTAATTCATCACACCTCAATAATGTGTAATACAACCATGTTCTCACAATATCCTTTGCTTGTGGTCTTATCGATACAGGATATACTTTCTTGAAGAATTCATCATCTCTGTTAAATTTACTAATGAATAATGGGGATACACTAGAATCCATCCATGTGTCAAATGTTCTTTCTTCACCAATAAATTCTGTAGATTTACATTTTGTACAATTAGTAATTGGACATTTTTCATTCCATGGTCTATAATATTTTCCAGGTTCTGGAACGTGTGGCTCTGAACAATTTTTACAATACCAAATTGGGATTTCAGTACCATAAAATCTTCTTCTTGAAATTGGCCAATCAATATTGATGGATTCCAACCAATTCATCAAAATTTGCTTATGCATGGTAGGATGAAATGTAATCTCTTTTCCAACTTCCTTCATTTTTCCAATTTTTTCTTTTTGTTTAAGATAATATTCTTCCATAGGAATAATTTCAATTGGAATTTTACTTCTTTCTGAAATTGGAGTTCTATGAACAATATCTTCAATTTTTTCAACAAATCCAGCAGTTTCTAAATCTTCAATAATTTTTGTTCTTGCTTGTTTTGGTTTTAATCCTGCATATTCTCCTGCAACATCAGTCATTCTTCCATCTAATCCAATTGCAACTACTTCTTCTAATTGTAATTCTCTAAATAATGCAACATCATTTTGATCACCATAACTACAAACCATTACTGCTCCTGATCCAAATTCTTCTTTGGCTGAGTGATGTGTTCTTAATTCTACTTCTGAATTTGTTATGGGAACAATTATTTTTTTACCAATATACTTTGAATATCTTTCATCTTCAGGATTTACAATAATTGTTTTACATGCACAAAGTAATTCTGGTCGTGTACTTGCAATAATTATCTCTTGATCTGTATCTTTAATTTTAAATTTCATGTAAACAAGTTTTGTTTGTAAATTATCATAAATTATTTCAGCATCTGCAATAGTAGTTCCTGAAACCCAATCATAATTATTGGGTCTATTTGCAAGATAGACTTCTCCTTTTTTCCATAATTTAATGAATGTTGATTGTGTTAATGTTCTGTATTCTTCTGAATCTGTTCTATAGTAATTTGCAAAATCACCACTAATTCCTAAATTTTTCATAATTAGAATCATTTCTGCTTCTAAATCGTCTAATGCATCTCTGCATAAGTTTAGAAATTCTCCTCGTTCTGTTTCTCTCATTCTAATTTTATGTTTTTTTTCAGTATAGAGTTCAACTGGTAATCCATTTCTGTCAATTCCAATTGGGAAATACACATTTTTTCCAGCCATTCTTGCAGTACGTGCTATCATATCTATTTGTGAATAGTGAGCTGCAGCACCAATATGCCATGGCCTACCTGATGGATATGGTGGTGGAGTATCTATTGTGAAATTATTTTCTTCAGGTGTAAAATCATAAATTTTATTTTCTTCCCATTGTTTGAGAATATTTTTTTCTAATTCTGGATTCCATGCTTTTTCTGATATTTTAGGTTCCATTTTCTACCTTTCAATATTGGAAATTATATGAGACCCTTTGTTGTATCCTTCATAAATGTAAACTCCTACTGCTTCAACATTTTCAGGCATTTTAGGAGCTAATAATTTAATAATTTCACTTGAAAGATTTTCAACTGTAGCTTCACCTTCTAAGAGATATGTTGTATGTTTTGGAACTTGTAAATCAAACATTCCTTTTGGTCCATCAAAACTAATTTGATAATGAGTTTCATCTTCTTTTTTTAGATATTTTCTATTGATGAAAAATTTATGATCAAACTCATTGATAACTTCCTTGATGATTTTTTTAGCTATTCCAAAATCAACTAATAAATTATTTTTCATTTGACCAACAAGTTCTACCATTACAGATGAAGTGTGTCCGTGTAGGATTGAACATTTTTCAACTAATGGAAGTATGTGTGCATAATCAAATGAAAATGATGCATCTTCTAAAAATATTGAACCTGTTTGTGGTGTTTTATCATAATATACTATATCTTGTAATTCTTTAATTTGTGCAACATATTTTGCATGTCCAATTGCCATTATTTTTTCTTCAGGAAAATCTTCTTTGATTTGTTTGTACTTTTCAATATCTGCATCATTATCTATTACTTCGATAAACCCTTTAGCAGTCTTAAAATCAATTTTTACTTTTTCCCCATTTTTTAGTGTCATTTCATAACTGTATTCGTATTCATTTTCTAAAAATGTGAGCATTTGTGCTACTGTTAATTCTGTTCTTGTTTTAAGCAAATTTCCCTTTTTATCGATGTATTTGAAATCTGAATCTAAAATTGTAGGACTTGTAGCCATGTGACGTTTTTTGCCTATGGATATAATATAAATTCTGTAATGACATGCCTGAGTACTATTTTTTTATCGTTAAATTAAAGAATTTAAAATTCTGGCAAGATTTACATCATTATCTGTAATGCCACCTGCATCATGAGTTGTTAATTCTACTGTGATTTTATTATACACATTAAACCATTCTGGATGATGATTCATTTTTTCAATTTCCATAGCAGCTCTAGTCATAAAACCAAATGCTTGATTGAAATCATTAAATTGAAACTCTTTGTATAACTTATCATTTTTAACACTCCATCCTGGCAAGTTTTTTAATTTCTCTTCTATGCTTGATTCTGATAATTTTATCATATTGGTTTATTGATATTGTTAAATTAAAAGATTGATAAATTCCATTTTTACCAAAGATTACCATGCATTTCTAAAATCAATTTAATATCTTTTGAAATAGTTTCTAATGTATCTAGATCATAATTTGTATTTGTAAAATCTATCGACATAAAAGTAGCACCTTCAAAATTTGTATGTCTTAAATTTACTCCACTTAAATTGGTATTTCTTAACTCTGCATTTCTTAAATCTGCATAAAATAAATCTGCTCCACTAATATTTGCATTTGTAAGATCCACTCCATACAAGTCTGTATCCCAAAGTTTTGCATTTTCAAGATTTGTATTTTGTAAATTGGCTCCTCTTAGTTTTACATTAAATAATATGGTATTGCTCAAATCTGCTCCACTCAAATCTGCTCCACTCAAATCTGCATTGTGTATGTCTCTATTTTTAAGATTCACTCCTTTCAAATTTGTATTTGATAAATTCCTTCCAATTAATTCTTCATAATCAAAATTAACTTTTGATAAATTTCTTTTTTTAAAAATATCTCCAGGCTCCATTATTTATCCGTAAAATGTTTCATTATTACGATGTTTATGACTATTTTCCCTATCCACACATAGTTTATGGAAATATATGTAAAATTAATTCTATGATTTAATGTGAGTTCATGGATTTAATCAACCAAACATTGCTAGAAAATATAAAAAATTCTATTTCTGATGTTGTTCCAAAAAAGAAAATAGGTATTGCTTTTTCTGGTGGTGTAGATAGTACATTAGTTTCAAAAATATGTACTGATATGGGATTTGATGTTGTTTTACTAACTATAGGTTTTTCAGAATCACATGATATTATATTTTCTAAAGAAGTTAATGAACACTTGAATTATTCTCATTATATTTTAGAAATTGATCCTGAAACATTCCCTGAAATTACTTCAAATATACATAAAGTAATTGACACTGATAATTTATCTTGGAATGAAAATTGTATTGCTTTCCATTATGTTTCAAAACTTGCAAAAAGTTTGAATCTTGATGTTGTTATTACTGGTAATGGTATTGATGAATTATTTTGTGGATATAATGCATATCGTGAAGCCTTTATCGGCGGTCAAACTAAAATCAATGAAGTAATGAATTCAAAATTAGAAAATGAATTAAAAATGATGAAAGCTGTCAATGTTATTGCTTCAGAGTTTGATGTACAAATTCTACAACCACTACTATCTGCTAAATTTATTGAATATGCCAAAACTATTCCTATTACTGAAAAAATTCATAGTTCTGATGATCTATATCGTAAGCATATCATACGTAAATTAGCTGGTGCTGTAGGTGTTCCTGAAATTTCTTGTAGTAAAAGAAAAAAAGCATTACAATATGGTTCTAAAATTCATAAATCTTTACTGAAAACTAGATGAATTTTCTTATGGTTTTTTGAACTGATTTTTCTACATTACTGATGATCTTTGGTGATGCTCCAAGATGTTTTTCTGGCGAAAAAATTGCATCGATTTCATTATTTGTTAATTTTGAAGAGAATGCTTTATCGTTTTTAATTGCATCTTTATACAACATTCCTTTATCATTTGCCTCAAATGCAACTCTTTGTACATCCCTATATGCTACAAATCTTGGAATTCCTTTTTTGATTAGTGCTTCTAAAACAAATTCTGCAAAAATTTGTCCTTTTGTAATGTATAGATTGTCTACAATTCTCTTTTCATTTACCATTAAATTAGAAATAATTCTAGTCATCGTTTCTAACATTTCATCAACTAAGATGGATACAGTTGGAATCACAAATCTTTCATTAGCTGAATTTGAAAGATCACGTTCATGCCATAATGGAATATTTTCAAAAGATAATGCAACTTGACTTCTCACCAATTTTGATAATGATGATACTCGTTCACTCTTTATTGGATTTCTTTTAACAGGAACTGCACTGCTTCCCATTTGACCTTTTTTGAATTGTTCAGCTACCTCTCCTATTTCGGTTCTCTGTAAATTTCTAATTTCTATTGCAATTTTTTCTAATGTTGCACCAATTAATGCTAATTCAAATACATATTCTGCATATCTTTCTCTAGGTACAACTTGTGTTGTTACTTCTGCTGGGAATAATTTTAATCTCTTTGCGGCTCTTTGTTGCACTTCTAATGACTTTGCACCCATTAGAGAACCAGTTCCAACAACTCCTAATGTTTTACAAATTAAAATTCTTTTTTTAATTTCTTCAATACGTTCTACGTGTTTTGCCATTTCTGCTGCCCAATTAGCAAATTTTAATCCAAATGAAATGATGCTTGCATGTTGTCCATGAGTTCTACCTACTGCTGGTATCTTTGCATACTTTACAGATTTTTTTGCAAGAATTGATGCCATTTTTGCAACTTTAGGTTCAATAATTTGTAATGCATCTCTCATTTGCATGGAATTACTTGTATCAACTAAATCATTACTTGTGAGGCCATAGTGAATCCATGGTCTTGCATTTTTAGAACATTTCTCACTTAGTGATTCTACTAATGCTGCTGTATCATGATCACTTTTTGCTTCTAATTGTTTAATTCTTTTTGCAGTAATTTTACCTGACATTGCAGCTCTGTGAATTTCTTTACCTATTTTTTTTGAAATCATTCCTATTTCACTTTGGGAAATAGCAGCAGCTCCTTCAATCTCTAATTGATAATCAACTTTTTTTTGTTCACTGAAAATTTCCATCATTTCTTTGGTCCCATAACGACCATTATCAATAGGTAAAATTGCCAATATTTTTCTAATTGTATATTAGAAAATAAATCTACTTGTTTTTTATCCATTTTTGCGATCATTATGAGATTAATTTGAATTGCAGTATTTTTCAACTAGAATTTTTAACTTATTTTTGTTTAATTCCCGTATCTGATAACACCCATTCTAATGCTTTCAAATAACCTTGTTTGAAATTTTTCTCATCAATTGCCCAATCTGGATTTGCTCTTAATTCTGCAAGTAATTGATTTGCTTTTTGTATAATTGTTGATTTTTCTAACATAATCTAATTTGAATTCTGATTCATTTAAAATTATTCTTAGAATACTTATGATGATTTAAATTGGATTGAAAGAAAATTTTACCGATACTTATGTCCTCAGCAAATCCAAAGAAAATTGGAGAAAATCAATATCAAATTGATGCTGATTCTAATCTTGGAATGAAAGTTCCTGTTAGAATTTATGCAAATGAGCCATTACTCCAAAAAATGTTATCTGATAGAACTATCATGCAGGCTCGAAATGTTGCTTCAATTCCTGGAATTGTTAGTCATAGTGTTGTTTTACCTGATGGTCATGAAGGATATGGTTTTCCTGTAGGTGGAGTTGCAGCTATGGATGCTGAAGAAGGAATGATTAGTCCTGGTGGTGTTGGATATGATATTAATTGTGGAGTAAGATTACTTCGTTCAAATTTAAATGAACACACAGTTCGTTCAAAATTAAAAGATCTAGTCAATGATTTATTCAGTTCTATTCCTTCTGGTGTTGGTTCTAAAGGTGCAGTTCGTTTAACAAATTCAGAACTTGATGAAGTTTTAGTTAACGGTGTTAATTGGGCTATTGAACATGGTTATGGTTCCCCAAATGATTCTGATGTTTGTGAAGAAAGTGGTAAAATACCTAATGCTGATCCAAACAAAGTTTCTGATAAGGCAAGAAAAAGAGGAGCACCTCAACTGGGAAGTCTTGGTTCTGGAAATCATTTTCTTGAAATTCAAAAGGTTGCAGAAATACATGATGAAGAAGCAGCAAATAGAATGGGAATTAAAGAAGGTACAATTACAGTTTTAATTCATTGTGGTTCTAGAGGATTCGGTCATCAAGTTTGTAGTGATTATCTTCGAGTTGCAGAACAAGCTATGGAAAAATATAACATTAATTTGCCTGATAGAGAACTTGCTTGTGTACCAAATAATTCTGAAGAGGGTGAATCGTATAGAAAAGCAATGTTTGCTGCATTAAATTTTGCATGGAGTAATAGGCAAATGATTACTCATTGGACTCGGAAATCATTTGAACGTGTATTTGATCAAACAGAATCTGATTTAGATATGAATTTAGTTTATGATGTTGCACATAATATTGCTAAAGTAGAAAAGCACAAAGTTGATGGTGAGGAAAGAAAATTAGTTGTTCATAGAAAAGGCGCAACACGAGCATTCCCTTCAAATCGTGCTGAAATTCCTTCTAAATACAGAGATTTAGGACAACCTGTGTTAGTCCCTGGTTCAATGGGGACTTCAAGCTGGATTTTATTAGGAAAATCTAATTCTATGGATCTAAGTTTTGGTTCTACTGCACATGGTGCGGGAAGAACTATGTCAAGATCAAAGGCTAGGAGAAATTTTACAGAAGAGAATGTGAAAAAATCTCTTAATGATAAGGGCATATTTATCAAAGCACTTACTCGTGATGGTGTTGTGGAAGAAACTCCTGAAGCTTACAAAGATGTTGATTCAGTAGTTAATGTCTCTCATAATTTGGGAATTGCCACTAAAGTTGCAAAATTGGTTCCTATAGGAGTGATTAAAGGTTGAGTGACGATGATTCTGAACTTCAAAGATTGCAGGCAAAACGTTTAGCTGAAATGCAAAAAAATATTTCTTCTAGAGAAACTGTTGATGAAAAACCAAAATCAACTGAAGAAAAAACTGTCAATCCTCGTGAGGCATTGATAAAACAATTAGGGTTTAGGGGATTAGAGGTTTTAACAAATGCTGAATCTCAATTTCCAAATGAAACTAAAATGATAATTGATAAATTATATGAATTAATTAAAACTGGTGAAATCACTGAAGTTCTTGATGGTGGTAAACTCTTGGGACTATTTCGTTCAATTGGATTAAATGTAAAAATGGATACAAAAATTAACATTCAACAAGATGGAAAATTTGTTTCTTTAACTGATAAACTTAGCAATAAATCCAATAATGATGATGTAGAATGAGTATTACTTTAGAAATTGGAACAAAAAATTACCTGGATGATTTACTTTGTATAAAAAAACATCTTTCCCATATGGAGAGTCTTTTGAATTGTTATGCAAGTTATTCTGTTAGTGAACCATCTTCAAAATTTGGTTGGACATTTTTTAAATTAGAATTTAAATCTAATTTTCAAACAAGTATATCTGAAAAATTTTCTGACATACTAGCAAAATATCAATTCAATGATGAAGCAGGAAAATTTACTAAATTTATGAGTGACTTTTTTGTTGCTCGAGGTTGTAATGTAAAAGTAAATTCTGTTACCTAAACTCTTCTTCCTCTTTTTCCACCTTTCTTTCTGGTGGTGTCATGAGGAATTGGTGTTACATCATCAATTCTTCCAATTTTAAATCCGCCTCTTGCTAATGCTCTGATAGCTGCTTGTGCACCTGGACCTGGAACTCTTGAACCAACTCCTCCTACTGCACGAACTCTAATATGAAATCCTGTAAATCCTTTTGTTCTTGTTGATTCTACAACTGCATTTGCAGCTTTCATTGCAGCAAATGGTGATGATTCGTATCTATCTGCATTAACATGAATTCCACCAGAACTGATGGCAACTGTTTCACCACCTGTAAGATCTGTCATGTGAATAATTGTATTATTATAACTGCTGTAAATATGAGCAATTCCCCATTTTTCTGGACCTTCTTTTTTGGTTTCTGGTTGATTTTTTGTCTCGACTACTGCCTCAGTTTTTTCTTCTTCGACTACTGCCTCAGTTGTTTCAACTGGTGCTTCTACTTCGGTTTCGGACAATGCTTACCAGATCTTAAAGGGTTTAAAAAACATTGATTTCCTTAAATTGTTTTGATTTGGTCACTTGGCATAAAATTCTTCATTATTCATATACTATAATTTATTGAATATTTCTTAATGGCTTCTATTATCTTGTTAGCAATTGTAGTTGCGGTTGCTGTTGCATTGTTAGGTTCTGTATTGATACAATCTGTTATACCGATCAATGATGTAATTTTATCACCATTAGAAAAAAAATGTCAAGAAATTGCTAATGAAGGCTACAAAATTCATACACTTTATCCTACTTCAAATCCCGATGAACTTTTAGAAGCTGATATGAAACGCTTGTTATATCTTGACAATATGTGGATAAAAGAATGTGTTTCGATTTTACCTGCTGAATCAATTATTAATATTGTAAATAATGTTGAAAGAGAAATTTCTTACGGTGAATAATTATTTAAAATGTTTCCATCCTAAATCTTTCAGTATGGTTGTTTCCTCATTCTTCTTTAGATGTACTCCTTTGCCTGATGTTACATAACCAATTTCAATAATTGGAGTTTTCAATAATTTTGAGTTTTCAATTATTCTTTTTTTATGTTTTGAGGGTATGGTGAATACAAATTCATACTCTTCACCTCCATGAAATACTATTGAATTTAAATTCAAATTGTATTTTTTTATATACATTTCTAAATCTTTGTTTAATGGTATTTTATTTATGACAAATTTCTTTTTACTTTGTTTTGACATTTCATTTAATGTAGTTGATAATCCATCACTTGAATCCATTGCTGATGTAAAATATTTTTTATTTTTTAAACCATAATTGAGTCGTGGTTTTGGATTTGTTACTGATTTAAGAGATTTTTTTATTAAATCACCTCTTTTTTTACTATTATTCAACAGTATGTCTAATCCTACGGATGTATAACCAAATGGTCCTGTTGTAAATATCAAATCTCCTTTATTAGATCCTTTTCTAGTAACAATTTTCTTTGACTTTCCAAAAATACAAACGTTGAACACAATTTCTTTACCTTCATTTGTATCTCCACCAATTATTGAAATCCCATATTCTCTGCATGCTTTTTTAAATCCATTTGCAATATTGTCTATTTTTATTCTTGAAATTGATTTTGGTAAATTTATTGAAATAATTCCATACTTGGGTTTCACTCCTTTACATGCAAAATCACTCACACAAGCAATGACACTTTTTCTTGCTGCATCTGATAATTTCATTTTTTGAGGAATATCTGTACTTTGTACCATCGTATCTGTTTTTGCTATAATCTTTGTTTTTCCTAAGGTGAATATCTCTACATCTTCTGAAACAAATTTTTTATTTCCTAATTTTGTTTGAAAAATATTAATTATTTCATTTTCACTTAACTTTGTCATAATATTCTTTTACCATTTCTATTGTATTGTTGATTATCTTTTTACATTTTTCTTTATTGTTTGATTCTCCAGAAATTCTAATGATGTCCTCTGTATTTGATTTTCTAATTAAAATCCATGAATTTTCATCTATTATTGCTTTAATTCCATCACGTGTATCTACTTCTGAATATTTTTTCATCAAATCATTTTTTATATTTTCAATAATTTTGTCATGATAATTTGAATTAACTTCAATTTTTTCTCTAATTTGAAAATAATTTTCCATATAGTTTAAAATTTCAGAAAATTTTGAATTTTTTAACATGGATGATATTAAACCACTTGTAAGAATACCTTCTCTACAATAATTAAATTCTGGTAAAATAAATCCTGCACTACTTCCTTCTCCACCAGCTTGAGAATTATTTTTTAACATTTCCTCTATTACATTTGCTTCTCCTACTTTTGATCTTACGACCGTTCCTCCCTTCTCTTTGATGAATTTTTCAATTGATACACTTGTGTCAATACTTAAGACAAATTTTTTGTATCCTAGTTCTAATGATTTTGCAATTCCTAAACCTAATGTTACATCTGGAGTTTGTTTTTTTCCTTTTCTAACAACTACTAAGCGATCTCCATCTAGATCAAATGCAAATCCAATTTCTTTATTCTTTGATATGTTACTTAATTGAATTAATTCATCTGATGTAGGATCTGGACCTCTTGAACTACTTACCAGTTCTTGATTTATGACTTCAACATCACATCCAATATTTTTTAATAAATCTACTGCAAAATTCTTTGCTGCACCACCTCCGATATCTACTGCAATTTTGGGGGAATTCTCTATATTACCTATAATTTTTCTTGCATCTTCGATGTATGTTGATTTTATTTTCTTAATATTGCCTATTTTTGACTTTAAAATTTCTTGATGATTTATTATTTTAGGAAGTTCTTTTTCATTAATTCCTCTTCCATCCAAAATGAATTTCATTCCATTCCATTCTACTGGATTATGTGAAGATGAAATCACAATACCTGCACCATATTTTCTTGATTCTCTAAATATTACTGGTGTTGGCACCATTCCTAAATCAAAAACATCAATTCCGTTTTTCATTAGAACGGCACTAATTGTTTCTTGAATTATTTTTCCTGAAGGTCTTGTATCCCTCCCAACTACACATTTTTGTGATTTAATTAATGATGAAAAATTATTAGAAAATTCAATTATGTCTTTTAGATTGAGATCTTTGCCAAATATTCCTCTAATACCTGAAATTGTTTTTTTCAATTACCCAAAGTCGGAAAGGCTTTTTATTAACTCTGATGGATTTCTCTAATCGTGCCTTGGTAGCTCAGCCTGGTAGAGCACCTGATTCGTAATCAGTAGGTCGCGGGTTCAGATCCCGTTCAAGGCTCTTTCATATTATATCAAATTTTTAAATTTATTAGGAAAAACTATTTTATTATTCATCTAAGGTTTCAATGTCTGTTTCTAACTCTTTACCTAAACCTATCCACCATTGTTTTGTTTGTTCTGTCATAATCCCTTTTACTTTTTTAAAATGCTCCTTAATAGATCTGTCGGTTCATAAATAATTCAATTTTCATAATTTTTTGTTAAATTATTTCTATTCTAGTCCGGCTTGTTTCCTTTTCCTTTTTCTATACAATATTATGATAAGAGTTCCACCTGCACATCCCCAAAAGATCGGTGTTAATCCATTTCCAATACCAAGTGGTATCAGAGTATCTAATGCTCCAACAAATCCTAAAATCATAATTGATACCAGTACTAATCCTATCATTTCTAGTAATTTTGCCATCTTTTTTCTATTCTATTCTCTAGAATCAAAAAGATATATGGTTTTGTAAAATGGGTAATGTATGGATAAGTATCTTACAATTATTTTGATTTTTATGGTCGTGGGAATTCCAATTGCTTTTGTTTCTCCAACGACTGGAGAAATACGTGATCCGCCTCTTCTTCCATTATTTTATGGTTCTATAGGGGGCATTATCGTTATTTTGTTCTATAGTGGTTACAAAGATAAAAAGGAAAAACAAAAAGCTAATGCCGACAGAAAACGATCTAAAAAGAAATAGAACTAAAGTTCTAGTCCAAATGATTCTGCAATACTTGAAAAATTAACGTATGAATCTAAATATTGTCTTCCTTTAGAAGTAATCACAAAAGTATTTTTTCCATCATATTCAATTTTGTTTATCAAACCGGCTCCTGTTAAATTAGCTAAAAATTTAGATAATCTTGAATGTGAAAGATTTGCTTTAGTTAGAAGTGATGTGGTTTTGATACCTTCTTGACCTGATAATTGGGTAACAGTCAATAGATCTGCAACAATTTGCATACTAGTTCTATAAGCTACCATGAAGTCTGTATCTTAAAACTCAGATATAAGGGTATAACCATAAATTCAGATCAGATAAAT
>ENA-OWNS01000858-OWNS01000858.1-marine-metagenome-genome-assembly--contig:-NODE-858-length-13188-cov-2.829609_pt1 | contig 13188 bp, 9 predicted proteins | sample MGYA00238137_ERZ651772 | MGnify/ENA primary metagenome ERZ651772 (study PRJEB26903, sample SAMN06264699) | marine metagenome | isolation source: Columbia River Estuary | place: USA:Columbia River Estuary... | reverse complement strand
AGCAGCTTGATCATTCATCCACTCTAGTGCCGCGTAGCAATCGTTGGGGCCAGCGGGAAATGGCGCTTCTGGTGCTAGTCTGTAATCGACGGAAACAACAGTGCAATCAAAGGCATCCGCGATGACCCGTGCGCGCTCATCTTCGGCATTTCCAAGAATATAACCACCACCGTGGACCCAGAGCAGCGCGGGTTGGTTCGGCGCGCTGCTCTTACGATAGACAAAGACCCTAAGATCGCCATCCTTCGTATCAATGACCTGCTCTTGCTCGTTTACTGCAACAGCGGACGGAACAGTTGGCCTTTGTGCAAGCAACTCTCTCATTTTGACAATGTTATCTCTGTTCAGATCGAGCGCTGGGAAATCTTCCAGCGCAGGTAATAGTTCAGCGTCAATTTTTTTGTAATCAAGTAACACGGTATTAGTTCTCTCTGGCTTTTGTTGATGAGTTATATAGTCAAATAAAAACCACTGTGTGGCAAGTGCTCAACCCATTACCAGTGTCTAAACTTCGGGATTCTGCTAACCTCGTCTCTTTTTTTGCGAGCAAGCTAATGGGTAGATTGGATAACAAGGTTGCAATTATCACTGGCGGTTGTGGTGGCATAGGTCAGGCCGCAGCGGCAAAATTCGTATCAGAAGGGGCCCGGGTAATGCTAGTGGACCTGGATAGATCTGTTCTAGAAGAGGTGGTGACAAAACTCGGCAACGGTGTGGCGAGTTATTGTGTCGCGGATGTAACTCAGACTGAAGATACAGAGAAGTATGTTGCAGCCACTGTTGAACAGTTTGGTCGGGTCGACATTTATCTCGCCAACGCAGGAATTGAAGGAGAGGTATCCTCAATTGCAGACTATGACGAACACGTTTTCGACCGCGTAATCGCCGTAAACGTTAAAGGTGTATGGCTGGGCATTAAACACCTGTTTCCAGTTATGGCAAACAGCGGCGGAGGCAGCATTGTCATTACTTCATCAACTCAGGGAGTGCGCGGCTCTGCCCGTTTATCCGCTTACAATACCAGCAAACACGCGGTCATAGGTTTAATGCGCTCAACCGCGCTTGAAGGCGCCGGCAGCAATATTCGCGTGAACACGGTGAATCCCAGCCCGGTTGAAACCCGGATGATGAGAAGTCTTGAAGCCGGTATCAATCCGACAGATACTCAAGGCACGCACGATCGAATTGCAGCTTCAATTCCGCTGCAGCGTTACGCAGAGCCTGAGGACATTGCAAACATTATGCTCTTTCTCGCTTCGGACGAAAGTGCATACATGACAGGTGGCGTGTATATGGCTGATGGGGGAACGACTGCTTAACAGCTTAACTATTTGGCTTTCTGCGGCCAGCGTTACCCTTGCCGCAACATGTGCAGAAACACACCGAGGGTATTCATCGAATAAAAAGCAGCGGTATAAAGCTCTTGCAAAGAAATGGGGTGGACGAGCGGGTTTGAACCGCCGACCGCCGGAATCACAATCCGGAGCTCTACCAACTGAGCTACGCCCACCATTTCTATGTTTTGGCGACAACGAGTGCATGAAAAATACTCGTCCTTGCCAAGCGCGCGCATTATAGTCAAGTACAGCACGTGTTTTCAATGGCTAAGGCCGATGCACTTTTAGAAAAGCAAGGCGTGAGACCTAAAACTCGCCGCCGGGGTATGACAAGCTTGAGTCGGGATACATCTAAGCGCCAACATCAATCCACTTTCTGTGCAAACAATATCAACACACCACGCAAGCTTTTTAACGATACAAAACCCAGAGTCAGTCTCATCAAATGTTGCGATCTGAACCTCTGAACGACGCTCGCAGCCACCCCACGCTAAATCGCGTTTTTTTAGCCTGATAAATTTGTTTTTCGGTCATCTTTATCGCCTTGTTGTTCACTATTTTCGCAATGCGACGAAAACAAGTTTTCCGCCCATTATTCTGCACCTGAGGTAACGGATACTGAATTGCTGAAAATTAACGCAAAGCTATTGGAGATAAGCAAAAACACTTTCCGGTATGCGAGTAAAATCGTACGAAGACGTGGCTTTTCTGTGGACGGAAAAGGACCGGACACTGGCAGAACCTGCACTCAAGTCAGAATAATTTGGTCGCGCAGCACTAGAGAATTGTTGGCAGTGACCACCAGTAGTTGCGCTACTGCACTGCACATTACCAATTGGATTACATAACCCCCATTCTCTTGCGCGAGCGGGCTAGTCTCTAGAAGGTTTTTCCGAGTCAATAAGGAAAATAACGCAGCTATCGTCTAATATGTAACGACCCCGTGACAGACCGCTCAACTTAACATCATACTGTGAATAGTGTATCCTACGCGCCGCAATTCAACTGAATTTTTAGCTTAGTTACACTAGGCTTTACCCCAGCGCCAAATATCGGTGTACTTCATTGATAGCTTCATTGATGGCCTCATTGATGGCCTCATTGATGGCTTCATTGATAGCCTCCTGAAGCGATCCGGAGCCGGGCGAGTAACCAACAATAAACGAGAGGATTGAATGAGCTTATATTCACAATATATGGATGAAATCGAGACCCGAAAAATTGATCTGGGGTTGAGTCCAAAGCCAATTGATGATGCCGAGCTGCTATCAGAGATTATTGCCCAAATCAAAGATACTGGTAACCAGCATCGAAAAGACTCGCTAAAGTTTTTCACTTACAACACCTTACCGGGAACAACAAGTGCTGCTGGCGTGAAAGCGCAATTTCTGAAAGAAATCATTCTCGGTCAGGCGTCGGTTGAAGAGATTTCTACCACGTTTGCGTTTGAATTGTTGTCTCATATGAAAGGGGGCCCATCCGTTTCCGTACTGCTGGACCTTGCGCTATCAGATGACGAAACCATCGCAAAACCTGCTGCTGAAGTGCTAAAAACACAGGTATTCCTGTACGAGGCAGATACTCAACGTCTTGAGGCAGCCTTCAAGGCTGACAATGCCAACGCTAAAGATATTTTGGCCAGCTACGCTCGCGCGGACTTCTTCACCAAGCTGCCAGAAATTGACGAGAAAATCGATGTTGTCACTTACATCGCAGGCGAAGGTGATATTTCCACAGACCTGCTTTCTCCCGGTAACCAGGCGCACTCTCGTTCAGACCGCGAACTTCACGGCCAGTGCATGATGACACCGGAAGCTCAGCAAGAGATTGCTGACTTACAAAAACAGCATCCGAGTGCGAAAGTGATGCTGATTGCTGAAAAAGGCACAATGGGCGTTGGCTCATCTCGCATGTCAGGCGTTAACAACGTCGCGCTGTGGGCAGGCCAACAAGCCAGTCCATATGTACCCTTTGTAAACTTCGCACCAGTTGTCGCGGGCACCAATGGAATCTCTCCAATCTTCCTCACAACGGTTGGCGTGACCGGCGGCATCGGTCTTGACCTCAAGAATTGGGTCAAGACCGTCGATGCAGATGGCAACAATGTGCTCGATGCAAACGGCGATCCAGTGCTTGAAGAAGCTTATTCAGTCGCTACAGGTACTGTTCTCACGATAGATACCAAGCAGAAAAAACTTTACAAGGGTGCTCAGGAGCTAGTCGACGTATCGTCCGCTTTCACGCCGCAAAAAGTCGAATTTATGAAAGCCGGCAGTTCTTATGCAATTGTCTTTGGTAAGAAGTTACAGACAATTGCTGCAGACGTCTTGGGTATCAAAGCACCCCAAGTGTTTGCACCGTCTAAAGAAATTTCCAACGAAGATCAGGGTCTTACCGCTGTTGAGAAGATCTTCAATAAGAACGCGTTAGGTATTGCCTCTGACACACCGCTACATGCAGGTTCTGATGTTCGTGTCCGTGTAAACATTGTAGGTTCCCAGGATACAACGGGCCTGATGACCTCTCAGGAACTGGAAGCGATGGCCGCGACCATCATCTCTCCGACCGTCGACGGCGCGTACCAGTCTGGTTGTCACACTGCGTCTGTCTGGGATAGCAAGGCACAAACCAACATCCCTAAACTGATGTCATTCATGAACAAGTTCGGTCTCATTACCGCGCGTGACCCCAAAAGTGTTTACCACGCGATGACCGATGTTATTCACAAGGTGCTGAACGATATTACTGTGGATGACTGGGCGATCATTATCGGTGGTGATTCTCACACCCGCATGTCCAAGGGTGTCGCCTTCGGCGCTGACTCTGGCACAGTTGCTGTGGCACTGGCGACGGGTGAATCGGCCATGCCGATCCCCGAGTCCGTGAAGGTTACCTTCAAGGGCGATATGAAAAGCCACATGGACTTCCGAGATGTGGTGCATGCCACTCAAGCCCAGATGCTCAAACAGTTTGGCGGCGAAAACGTATTCCAGGGCCGTATCATCGAAGTACAGATCGGCACCCTGATGGCTGACCAAGCCTTCACCTTCACCGATTGGACTGCGGAGATGAAGGCAAAAGCCTCAATCTGTATCTCTAACGATGAAACCCTAATCAAGTCTCTGGAATTAGCAAAGCGCCGTATCCAAGTCATGATTGATAAGGGTATGGAAAACGAGACAAATATGCTGCAAGGTCTGATTGATCTAGCTGACAAGCGTATTGCAGGGATTCTATCAGGCGATAACCCGGCGCTGGCGCCTGATAATAACGCCAAGTACTACGCAGAGGTCGTTGTTGACCTGAATGAAATTGACGAGCCAATGATCGCTGATCCGGATGTCAACAACGCTGACGTATCCAAACGATACACGCACGATACGATTCGCCCTGCTTCGTTTTATTCTGGCACTAAAAAAATCGATCTGGGCTTTGTAGGTTCTTGTATGGTCCACAAAGGCGATATGCAAATCATCGCGCAAATGCTACGTAATCTAGAATCTCAGGGTGAAGTTAAATTCAATGCACCGTTGGTTATCGCGCCGCCAACCTACAACATCGTTGATGAACTCAAGGCAGAAGGCGACTGGGAGATACTGCAAAAGTACGCTGGTTTCGAATTTGACGATAACGCACCGAAAGGCACTGCACGTACAGAATACGAAAACATTATGTACCTGGAACGTCCCGGTTGTAACTTGTGCATGGGCAACCAAGAGAAAGCAGCAAAAGGCGACACCGTGCTAGCCACTTCTACCCGCTTGTTCCAGGGTCGCGTGGTGGAGGACTTAGGCGAGAAAAAAGGCGAGTCGCTACTAGCCTCGACGCCCATGGTAGTGCTGGCAACAGTGCTAGGTCGTATACCTTCGCTCGATGAGTACAAGGCTGCTGTAAATGGTATTGATCTGACTGACTTTGCTCCACCGTCTGACGACCTCAGCGTTGATCCAGCAGAGGCACAAGCGGTAAAAATTGTTGAAGCATAGACCATCGACGAATAGGTAAAAGACCGCAGCTGCTGTCATGTCGTTAAGTCCCAGAGGCGCTGACTCAAAAGCCTTGCATCTTGGCTGGTGTGAGGCTCTCTTGGGCTGTTTTGACAGTATCCAACGTATTGAGTCGCTAGGCTCGAGCAAAAATCAACAAAAGGTCTTGGATAATCCAGCCTTATCAGGCGCGCAGCGTTAAGTTTCAATGGAGGAATATTGGTACGCCCGAGAGGAATCGAACCTCTAACCCTCGGCTTAGAAGGCCGATGCTCTATCCGATTGAGCTACGGGCGCATAAAACGGGTGATGCCTGATGACAGCTAGCACTCACACGATCTTGAAAAGTGGTCGGGGTAGAGAGATTCGAACTCCCGACATCCTGCTCCCAAAGCAGGCGCGCTACCAGACTGCGCTATACCCCGAATGTCTTTCTGTGATTGCACGATTCAAACGAAGCAAAACCTTGATCAAACCGCGAGGGGCGCATTCTACTTAACCTTTGGCGGATTCGTCAAACGAGAAACACATTTTTATCAAAATTCGGGCAAGATAGTTCCAAACCGGTTTTAATCCTGAACAATACCCCGATCAAAACATTAACTTTAGACCCATAATTGGCAGCAAATACACAAGCTTGGAAAACTAAAAACTATGAGCACGCTTTTCATCTCAGATCTTCATCTGGATCAACATCGCACTGATCTGATGGCAGCTTTTGTAAATTTTCTCAATGACCATGCTAGACATGCAGAGAACCTCTTTATATTGGGCGATTTTTTCGAGGTCTGGTTGGGAGATGATTTCATTCCGCCGTTTTTGCAACCGGCTATCGATGCGCTCGCGGCACTTCCCGTCAAAAAGTATTTGATGCATGGAAATCGGGATTTTCTGCTCGGCGAGGAGTTTTGCAAGCTGACGGGAATGACTTTGTTAAATGACCCAACGGTCATCGACCTCTATGGCAGACCCTGTCTGCTTATGCATGGGGATAGTTTATGCACGAAAGACGTCGCCTATATGGAGGCACGCAAAATGCTGCGTGATCCAGATTTTCAGGCTGATTTCCTGACTAAAACAGTTGAGGAACGGATCGCCTTCGCTTCCTCTGCCAGAGAGCAAAGCAAGGCACATACTGGCGAAATGAGCACTGATATTATGGACGTTACACTCAGTGAGGTTGAAAGCGCCATGTCCAACGCTGGGGTCAATCTAATGATTCATGGACACACCCACAGACCGGCAACCCACGCACTAATAGTGAACGAGAAGCAAGCGACGAGGATCGTACTCGGCGACTGGGACACTTCTGGCTGGTATATAACGGCTGGGCCTGGCGGCGGTTCACCGGAGCTCGTGTCATTCAAGCTAACCGGCGACTGACCAGAATCGGGGTGATCAAGCGGTTTTTACCGGCGAGCCGCTATGAAACCGAAACTCGGTATCATCGGACTCCACCAACTCCCGATCCCTTGCTAGAAAAAAGTCTACCCGTGGCTGAATATCCTCAGGCGAATACTTTTTAGCAAAATTGAGGTAGACCTGAAAATGTCGCGCCTCTGATTTGAGAAGTGATGTATAAAACTGCGCGAGTTCCTCATCCAACACGGGAATCACAGCTTCAAATCGCTCGCAACTCCTCGCCTCAACAATCGCACTCACAATCATCATATCTACTAGGCGATAAGGCTCGTTGGTTCTGACGCCCTTGCGTAGCTCTGCTGCGTATCTGGAGGCCGAAACATGCTCGAATTCGATGTTCCTTTTTTGCAAGAGGGTTAACACCTGCTCAAAATGCCTGAGCTCTTCCCGCGCGAGTTTGGACAACTTCATTGAAAGCTCGGGTTTATCAACGTAGCGAAAAATAAGATTCAGCGCGGTGGAAGCCGCTTTTTTCTCGCAGTTAGCATGGTCAATCAGCAAGGTCGGCAAGTCTGCTACAACCGCGTCAATCCAAGCCTGAGGCGTGCTGCAATACAAAAAATCGTTAACTTCGTTCATATTCTTAACTTAAATTTTCAGCCGCATAGATTAACGATTTAGTTGCGCTATTGAAAGTCACCTCCTCCACTGATCAGCGAGTCTGCGTAGGCCAAAGTATTTGAAGATATTTCAGCTTTGATTGTGGATCTCAATGAGTTCCATTTCGACTGCAGATTCCTGAGATTTCGCCTGATCATTGCGGAGTGATTCGATTCGCTTAAGGTATGATTCATCAATCCCGCCGGCAACATACTCGCCATCAAACACGCTGGTATCAAATCTACTGATTTTATCGTTAACACCTAGCGCGCATGCTTCAAGATCTTCGAGGTCCTGATAAATTAGCCAATCGACGCCAATTTGTTCTGCAATTTCCGCTTCTGTATGCCCGTGGGCTGCAAATTCTGATACCGCCGGCATATCGATACCATACACATTAGGGTGTCGTACCGGCGGGGATGCACAGGCCAGATAGACTTTTCGAGCACCCGCCTCTCTTGCCATCTGAACAATTTGTTTCGAAGTCGTGCCTCGGACAATTGAATCATCAACCAACAAAACAACCTTGTCGCGAAATTCAAGTTCAATGGTGTTTAGCTTTCTACGTACAGATTTTTTTCGCTCTTCCTGACCCGGCATGATGAACGTCCGACCAATATAGCGATTCTTTACGAGCCCCTCCCGATATTTTACCCCTAGCCGATGTGCCATGGGCAAAGCCGCCGTACAACTTGTATCCGGAATGGGAATAACAACGTCGATATCATGATCCGGCTTATGACGAAGAATTTTATCCGCCAGTTTTTCGCCCATTTTAAGTCGCGCTTTGTAGACTGAAACCTGATCAATAACGGAATCTGGCCTGGCAAGATAAACGTGCTCAAAGATACAGGGATTGTGTTTAGGATTCCTCGCACACTGTTGTTTATGAATCTTGCCATTCGACTCAATATAGACCGCTTCCCCGGGTTCGATATCACCGATCAACTCAAACCCCAACACATCCAGAGCCACGCTCTCAGATGCAATCATAAACTCAGGTCCCTTGTCAGTTTCTCGTCTACCGTAGCAAACAGGACGTATGCCATTTGGATCACGGAATCCCACAATGCCGTACCCTATGATCATCGCAACAACAGCATAGGCACCGATCGCCCGTTCATGCACATTGCTGACCGCTTTGAATACATCTTCTACATCTAGTCGAAGGCTCGACGCTTCTTGTAGTTCATGCGCAAAAACATTCAGCAGGACTTCGGAATCAGAACTAGTATTAATATGTCTTCGATCTGCACGGAACAGATCTTCATTTAACTTTTCATCATTTGTCAGGTTACCGTTATGCGCCAGACAAATTCCAAATGGTGAGTTAACGTACATGGGTTGGGCTTCCGCTGAACTTGAAGTTCCCGCGGTCGGATAACGAACATGCGCAATACCCATGTTGCCCGAGAGACGGTTCATGTGTTCCTGTCGGAAGACATCCCTCACTAGACCGTTGCTTTTTCTTAAATTAAGTTTGTCACCGTCGCAGGTAACGATACCAGCTGCATCCTGGCCGCGATGTTGCAACACAGTAAGCGCATTATACAGGTCATGGTTTACCTGCCCTTTACCTACGATTCCTACAATGCCGCACATAGCCCCAACACCTCGTTTTTCTTACTTTTAGTGATAGTCAATCTGACGAATGAACTAAAGAAGTTCTAAACCCGTTCGTTCTACGATGTTGGAGGCATTCTCCTCAAAAAACTCAGCGGCAAATACCTGTAACTTTTCCGCCGCCGACAGCACGTGAGGTATCGCTACCGAATCCTGCCACCACGTATCACCACTCAAGGGCAATTTGCTCAGTATGCCCACGACAACCATCGTAATAAGCAAACCTCTGGCAAAACCAAACACCATACCCAGTAGTCTGTCCGTACCACCCAAACCCGCCATCCTAATCATTTGAACAATCAAATAATTAACCATCCCGCCAACAACCATTGAGCCTGCAAACAAGCCAGCATAAGCAGCGGTTAAACGCAGGGAGGGAACGGCAATATGATCGATCAGTAAAGTTGCCACTTGAGCACCGTACAATCTAGATATGACAACGGCGGCAACGAGAATCATCAGGGAGAGCGCTTCCTTCACAAACCCTCTCCCAAGACTAATTAGCGTCGAAACCAATATCGTTGAGGCGATCAACCAGTCGACAAGGGTCACCTGCTCAAGCATATCAACCAATTACTCGGTCTCCATGGCGATGCACCGCCGATTTAGCTTAACCACCTATCTGCCCCTTATCGTCTTGAATGTTGTATCGTAATATTCGCCCTTTAAGACCAAACACTGATTCAATCTTAGTAGCCGTTTGTTCCAGCACGCTCTTATCAAGCATTGGACCCACCAGCACGCGTAAGGTCTTACCCGTTTCGGTGCCAGCTTCGATGATGTAAGTCCGATAATTAGCCGCTCTCAGTTTTTCTCTGAGCGCCCGCGCATTATCAGCGTTCTCAAAACTGCCTAATTGCAGGCTCCAGCTAATGGGGAGTTGATTGGCATCAAGCTTGAAAGCTTCGGCGTCATTCTTCTCGGAGCTCATATCTACTAGCATCTTGGGGAGTTTGGCAGCACTCGCGTTCGCTCCCTGCTGCATTCGACGTTCGATGTCTTCCACAGAGAGTTCTGTCAAAGTCACCATCGGTGGTTCCGGAAACTCTGCAAGCACCCTTTCACGATCTTCCGGTGATCCATCCAGCAGCATGGGAAGAAGAATAATTGCAAGGCAAGTAAGAACGATTGCCCCGATTGCACGTTGCTTCAATTTAGTTTCCAACCGCTAGTGACCTATCATGTTCATTAATACCCTCGATCGGTATCTCAAAGAACGACAGTGCCTCTGCAACCAGTGGAAATGTGCCAAAAACGAGTACCACATCATCTTTTGCGCAATCCGCATCGCTTCCAGCCAAGGCGTTTTTCCGAGCTGCTGCACAAGCTTCAGATACTTTACCATAAGTACCGACATCAGATTCACCTAGTTGATTAAGCGTTTCTCGTATCGCCAACGGCTCAAGCGCGCGATCCTCTCCAATATCTGGCAAATACCAGACATCAACCACTGACCTCATAGCGTCAATCATCGTCTGGTAATCCTTGTCTTTATAGACAGCAAATACCGCGTGGCAATAACCATGGGGGAAAGTCTCCCGAATTTTTGCAGCCAGCCTATTCACTGCATCAGGGTTGTGTGCCACATCAAACAACAGCGTTGTGGTTTGTCGTTCTATCTGAAAACGGCCCGGCAATGACACTTGCTTGCGAACGTCTAATAAGTCTTCCAGTGTTAAAGGATAATTCAGACAAAAAAGCGCTTGGACAGCGGCGAGAAAACTCGGTAGGGGTAACTGACCTGCAGGCGGGTTTTCCACCCTTAATGTCCCATCTAATGCTGCAAAGTAAATAGACTTTTCAGTAATCCCAAAAGCGTCTCCGCGCTGAAATAGTGGCGTATGCAATGCCTCTGCGGCGTCAATCACCGACTGCGGCATTTCTTCTTCCCCAAGCACACAGGGGACACCCCGTCGCATGATCCCCGCTTTCTCACGGCCAATCAGCTCAACCGATTCACCAAGCCAGGATTGGTGATCCAATGCGATCTTCATAATAATGCTAATATCGGGATTAACGATGTTCATCGCATCAAGTCGACCACCAAGGCCAACCTCAAGTATCGCCAGATCCACTTCATGCTGCTGAAACAACACCAAAGCAGCCAGCGTCGAGAATTCAAAGTAGCTTAAAGAAATTTCCCTGCGGCTCGCTTCAATCATTGCGAACGCCTGGCAGATTTCTTCGTCACTTACAGGTGCACCGTTTATCACAATGCGCTCATTGAACCGGCGTAAATGAGGCGATGTAGTCTTGCCCGTAGTAAGCCCTTGTTTTAGCGCCAAACGCTCGATGTATTCACATGTGGAGCCTTTACCATTAGTTCCGGCCACCAAGATTGTATGCTTACCCGGATGAAGCACATTCAGGCGCCTACCGACCTCCCCGACTCTATCAAGACCGGGATCCCATGCCCGGTCATGTAAGACTTCGATATAAGCCAGCCACTCCGGCAGAGATCGACTCACTGAGCTGAGTCCATGCCTTCCCGAATGCTTGCAACCAGGCTACCCACTTCTTTTAAAATCACCTCTGGCTCAGATTCGTTTTGCTCGATCAATTGAACGATGGCAGACCCCACGACTGCACCATCTGCCATTTTGGAAATTTTCCCGGCAGATTCAGCATCCTTAATGCCAAACCCTACCAGAATCGGTGTATTCGTCATGGCTTTAAATTGCGCAACACGCTCTTCGACCTCGGTATAGTTTAGATTAGAAGCCCCTGTTGTTCCTTTCAGTGAGACGTAATAAATAAAGCCCCTGCTCTGCTTACAGATCAACTTTGCCCTTTCATTTAACGTCGTAGGTGATAAGAGATAAATGGGAGACAAGCCTTTCTCAATCATGGCACTGCCGAGAATTTCTCCCTCTTCAGGCGGCAAGTTAACAATGATCGTTCCGTCAATCCCGGACTCAAGCGCTTTATCAACGAAAACGTCATATCCCATGGCTTCAATTGGATTTATGTATCCCATCAAGGCAATTGGTGTTTTTTTGTCCTGCCGGCGAAATGCACGCGCCATAGCCAGAGTATCAGTCAAAGTAGTACGAGCACGTAAAGCGCGCTCGTGTCCCAACTGAATAACAGGTCCTTCGGCCTCGGGATCTGTAAAGGGGACGCCAAGCTCAATGATATCAGCACCTTGGCTTACCATTTCGTGCATAAGTCTAACGGTAGTCTCCGATGCTGGATCCCCCGCCACTATGTAAACCACAAGTGCTTTCTTGCCGCTAACTTGCAGCGTGGAAAAACGTTCTTCAAACCGATTCAAACTTGTAACTCCTGTTGCTTCTGGACAACTACCAACCCGCTTAAAGCGCGAGTGTATGCTACGACAACGAAATGCCATCAATACCGGCCATCGTGGGGATGTCCTTGTCACCGCGCCCAGACAGATTGATAACTAAAATTTCATCAGGGTTCATCTGTGCGGCCAACTTCATGGCGTAGGCCACCGCATGTGCTGATTCGAGCGCTGGAAGAATACCCTCCAACAAGTTGAGCTGGCGAAACGCACCCAGCGCTTCCTCATCATCAATCGTGACGTATTCAGCTCGCTTAATATCCTTGAGCCAGGAATGCTCTGGTCCAACACCGGGATAATCAAGTCCAGCAGAGACAGAATGCGTATCGAGAATTAATCCGTCTTCGTCCTGCATCAGATAAGTTCGATTACCTTGCAATACCCCGACCGAACCAACGCTTAGAGGCGCCGCATGTTTTCCAGTTTCCATCCCATGACCTGCAGGCTCAACGCCAATAAGTCGAACTGAGGTGTCATCAATGAAAGGATAAAACATACCCATCGCATTGGACCCACCACCAACACAGGCAACAAGCGCATCGGGCAGTTGCCCATACTGGGCCTGACATTGACGTTTAGTTTCATTACCGATGACTGATTGGAAATCTCGAACAAGCATAGGATATGGGTGAGGACCCGCCACCGTTCCAATAATGTAGTAAGTTGAATCAACGTTTGCCACCCAGTCTCTCATGGCCTCACTCAACGCGTCTTTAAGGGTTTTTGTTCCGCTGTCAACCGGCACAACGGTAGCGCCAAGTAACTTCATGCGATAAACATTGAGGCTCTGTCGGGCGATATCTTCGGTACCCATATAAACGCAGCACTCAAGTCCAAAACGCGCAGCGACAGTCGCTGATGCAACGCCGTGCTGCCCCGCGCCGGTTTCAGCTATCACTCTGGGCTTACCCAT